>Ga0209541_10000916_pt1 | contig 58769 bp, 61 predicted proteins | sample RifCSPlowO2_01_FD_184027 | JGI IMG/M metagenome (GOLD analysis project Ga0209541, IMG submission 184027) | Groundwater microbial communities from Rifle, Colorado - Rifle CSP2_plank lowO2_0.1 (SPAdes) (version 2) | ecosystem: Environmental > Aquatic > Deep subsurface > Groundwater | place... | reverse complement strand
TTCGTCCGCAAAAATCCCGGGCATGTTTGCCCCGCCTCTTGGGATGAAGGCGCGCAAACTCTTCAGCCCTCCATTAAAAAAGCCGGGAAGGTTTACAAAGAACTGAAGTAACGCTAGAGTGGCAGGAATGGCCACAAAGCTTCATTCGGCGGAAGTTGTAGGTTTGGAAGGAAAAATTATTGACGTAGAAATTGATCTCTCGCGCGGACTTTTTAATTTTGCGATCGTGGGGCTCGCGGATAAAGCAATCGCTGAATCTAAAGAAAGAGTTTCCGCGGCAATAAAAAGCCTGGGAGCTAAGCCGCCTAACCAAAAAAACCAGCGAGTCACAATTTCTTTAGCGCCGGCGGACTTAAAAAAAGAAGGGCCGGCTTTTGATTTGCCGATTGCTTTAGCTTATCTCTCGGCTTCCAAGCAAGCCAATTTTGAAACAAAAAATAAAATTTTTCTCGGCGAGCTTGCTTTGGATGGTGCCTTGCGCCCAATAAAAGGTTCTTTGGCGCTGGCGGAAGCAGCTAAGAAAAAAGGGTTTTCTGAAATATTCTTGCCAGAGGGAAACGGCGCCGAAGCGTCTTTGATTGACGGCGTAAAAGTTTTTGAAGCTTCGTCATTGGAAGAAGTTTTAAACCATCTGGAAAATAAAGTTTTAATAAAAGAGTGCCCTCCTTCAAAATTTGTAAAATTGGAATCTTTTTTCGGAACGGATTTTTCCGACATCCGCGGACAAGAATCCGCAAAAAGAGGATTGGAAATCGCGGCCGCGGGCTCGCATAACGCCCTGATGATAGGGCCTCCGGGCACCGGAAAAACTATGCTGGCTCGCGCGTTTTCCACGATTTTGCCTCCATTATCGCGCGAAGAAGCGTTGGAAGTCACAAAAATACATTCCATCTCCGGCGCTTTAAAAGAAAACGAAACTCTAATTAGAGAGCGCCCCTTCAGAAATCCGCACCATACTTCTTCCTACATTTCGTTGGTTGGAGGAGGCAGTTATCCAAAGCCGGGAGAAATAACTTTGGCGCACCGCGGAGTTTTGTTTCTGGACGAATTTGCTGAATTTGAAAGGCGGGTAATTGAGGTTTTGCGCCAGCCCTTGGAAGATAAAGTTGTGACGGTCGCCCGCGCTAAAGCCACCCTGACTTTCCCGGCTCAAATAATGCTTATTTTGGCCATGAATCCATGCCCCTGCGGAAATCTTGGTTCCAATAAAACTTGTATCTGTCCGACTTCGGCCATCAATCGCTACCAGAGAAAAATTTCGGGGCCGATTGTGGACCGCATTGATCTTTGGCTAGGTGTTTATGGCATTGAACATAAAAAGTTGGAAGATGACGCGCCCGGAATTAAAAGAGAGAAATCTGATGAAATACGGGGACGCGTTGAGCGCGCGCGGGAAACACAAAGAAGGCGTTTTGCGGATTCAAACCTGCCTGCCGGCAAGGCAAGAATTTCAACCAACTCCGAAATGTCTGTTCGAGATATTAAAAAATATTGCGTTTTGGACGACGAGTCAAAATCGGTTTTACAGCAAGCCGCTGCCCGGCTTGACCTTTCCCCGCGCTCTTACCACCGCGTAATCAAACTCGCTCGCACCATCGCCGACTTGGTAGATGAACGAAATATAAAAAAAGAGCACCTCCTAGAGGCGCTCCAATACAGACCGAAACAGTTAATTTAATACGGACAGCCCTGTTGCGGTTTAATCCGACACATCGCTTTGAATCTCGCGAAGCGCCCTCTGGCGGCGGCGTCCGAGAGTTCATACGGAGTCAATTTCCGTTCCAGAAAACGTTCATCGCCGCTCATGAAAACTTTCCTCAACTCCGACTGCCTGTCGAGAGTGTTTTGGTAATCCGGACTTTGCGAACCCAAAAATGAAATCGTCTGGTCGGGGTAAATCGCGTTGAATTGCTCCTCCATCAAAGTATTCATGGCGGATTTAATGATATTCCGCTCTTTTTCTTTCCCCGCAAAATAAACAAAAAGTGAGCCGACGGCAATTATTGCCACAATTAAAAGAACGATTTCGCTTTTTCTTAAACCCATCATATTTATTTCCCTCCTATGGTTTTTGGTTGATTTTTGGACTCTGTTTGCCAGTATACACCCATAACAATAAAAAGTCAAGTTTTTGGCTTGGCTCTTAAAATTAACCTTATTTTATAAGGTTAAAACGGATTCTTAGCGCCACGGACTTCAAAATGCACATGGCATCCTGTGGAATTTCCGCTGGAACCTATACCACCGATGGTGTGACCTTGTGGCACATATTGACCAACGTTCACGTTAACCAAAGAAAGGTGAGCGTAAACAGTTTGAGTTCCATTCGGATGCGCAATCACAATATATCTGCCGTAACCTCCGTTCCACCCCGTGGAGCGGGCCACAATCACGGTGCCTCCGGCTGAAGCGTAAACCGGCGTGCCGCAACTGTTCGCCAAATCCACGCCGTTAAACCCGTGAAGCCCCTGCGATTTTCTTCCGCCAAAAATCGGCCGCATAAAATATCCGGCGATTTCCGGCCCGCCACCTCCGTAATACTGCGATTTAGGCTGAGCTCCGGGAATTTGGCCCAGTTCCGCGTCGGGAATTATAATAGTCGCGCCCTCTTCCAAATAACCATCCGCCGGTAAATCATTGTAAGCGATAATATCTTGCGCGTCGCTTTTATATTTTTTAGCCAAAGACGCGGCCGTGTCTCCTTTTTTGGCCTGATATTGAATGCCTGTAATCGGTAAAATTACCAAAATATCGCCGACTTTAATCTGGTCGCCTTGTTTTAAATTGTTTGACCAATAGATTGTGGCCACCGAAACTCCAAACATGTCGGCGATTTTGGAAAGAGTGTCGCCATCATGAACGGTGTAAGTCGTAATCTGGTCAAGTTTGTAGGTTTCAAAATCGGCCAAACTCCCCATGGGGCCGACCACCGGAAGAATAGATGAGCTGTCCACAATATTCATCACCGCTCCTCCGGTCGCAGATTTGGGGTCGGAAGCGCTGGGGGCCTTTAGAAGCGGGACGTTCTGTGAGTTATAAGTGGATGCGTCGCTCTGGCCAGCGCCGAATAAATTACCCAAAAATGAAAAAAGGCCGGCGTGCGCGACCGGTGCAGATGCTAAAAATAGCATCAAAAAGACGCCCGAGGCGGGCAAAAACAAGCCTTTAAGATGTGCCTTATTTAAAATAGTTTAAAAAATTAAAGTTTCGGTAATAGGCCTCGCCCAGCTCTCTATCCGACCGTTGGGTTAATGCTAGCATTTTGGGAGGCCAAAATCAATCCTGGTCAAAAAGATGTCCACAGCCCCGCTAAGCGGGGTAAAATTGCTATCATACGCTCATGCAAGATTTAGAATCGTCTGCCTCTTCGGCGGACAAGTTAAATTCCAAACAAAAAGAGGCGGTGGAGACCACGGAAGGGCCTGTTTTGGTTGTGGCCGGCGCCGGAGCAGGGAAAACCAAAGTTATCACAGAGCGGATTAAATACTTAATTGAAGGGGGCGCGGCGCCCGAATCAATTCTTGCCGTCACTTTCACCAATAAAGCGGCGGGGGAGATGAAAACCCGCGTCGCACGCGCTGGCCCATTCATCGGCACTTTCCACGCTTTAGGGCTTCTGATTATCCGCGAAAACCTGAAAAAAATGGATATCGGCAAAAATTTTACCCCCTCACCAACAGGGTTGGTGGGGGGGTTTACGATTTTAGACGAAGATGACGCTTTAAAACTTATAAAAGAATGCCTTTTGGAATTAAAAATTGACCCGAAACAGTTTGACCCCTCCAGAATCAGAAACAATATTTCGCATCTGAAAAATCAGATGATAACGGCGGACGAATTTATAGACGACCCGCCTAACGGCGAGGCAGGCAGCGCTTTTGAAAAAATATTGGGAAAAGTCTGGCGGCTTTATGAAGAAAAAACCAAAGCGCAGAATTTGCTGGATTTTGACGATTTGCTTTTAAAACCGGTTTTGCTTTTTAAAAAAGACAGCGAGACGCTGAAAAAATATCAGGAACGCTGGCGCTATATCCATATAGACGAATATCAGGACACTAATGAGGCGCAGTATGCCATCTCCAAAATGCTTGCCGAAAGCAACCGCAATATTTTGGCGGTTGGCGATGTTGACCAGGCCATTTACAGCTGGCGGGGCGCGGATTTTAAAAATGTCTTGAATTTTCAAAAAGATTATCCCGACGCCAAAGTTGTTTTTTTGGAAGAAAATTACCGCTCCACGGATATTATTTTGGAGGCGGCCAACGCCGTGATAACGCGCAATAAATTCCGCATCCCAAAAAATCTCTGGACAAAAAGAGTGGGCGAACATCAAATCCGAATTCTTTTCGCGGAAGATGAAAAAAAGGAAGCTGAAATGGTGGCCAGCGAGATAAAATTTTTAAAAACAAACATAAAACTAAGCGAGATGGCGGTTCTCTACCGCACCAACGCTCAATCGCGCGCCTTGGAAGAAGTTTTTTTGGGTAAAAATATTCCCTACAAAATCACGGGCGGCGTAAGATTTTACGAAAGGCGCGAAATAAAAGATTTAATAGCGTATCTAAGGCTTATTAGAAATCCAGAGAACGGATTGAGCTACAATAGAATCGCGAATGTCCCGCCGCGCAAAAAAAAGAAAATAGATTTTGAGAAACTTATGGAAAATTTTCGCAAAGCGGGCGGAGGCACCGGAACGCATGAACTTTTAAAAAAAATAATCAGGGAAATAGAATTTAGGGATTATATTGACGACGGGACGGAAAAAGGGAAAGAAAGATGGCAAAACGTGGAAGAACTTCTGGGGCTCGCCCAAAAAATAGAAAATCTGGATGAATTTTTGGAGCATGTTTCGCTTTATAACGCACAAGATGAAATAAACCCCCACACCAACGGGGTTGGTGTGGGGGTAAATCTAATGACTATGCATTCAGCAAAAGGGCTTGAATTTGAAGCCGTTTTCGTAGTGGGCTTGGAAGAAGGACTTTTCCCGCACACGCTTTCATTTGAGCCGGAGGATTTGGAAGAAGAGCGCCGGCTTTATTATGTGGCCATAACTCGCGCTAAAACCCATCTCTACCTAACCGCGGCCGGGCGCCGGACTCTTTTCGGGGAGCGCGCCGCGAATATTCCTTCCAGATTTTTAAAAGAAATACCGAGCCACTTACTGGTTTATATAAATAAACAGGAGAGTGAGGAAATAGAAGAAAATATTTATGTTGAATAAACAAAAAAAAATTCTAGGCCAGCATTTTCTAAAAAATAAAAAAATCCTAGAAGAAATGGCGCGCTCCGCGGAAATCTCTAAGAAAGATATTGTTTTGGAAGTGGGGCCGGGCTTGGGTTCGCTTACGGAAATTCTCGCGGAGCGCGCCGGGAAAGTTATTGCTATAGAAAAAGACCGCGAATTGATCCCGATTTTGCGTGAGAAATTCAAAAAAATTAAAAATATGGAAATTATAGAGGGAGATATTTTGAAAATTAAAAATTTAAAATTAGAAAATTATAAAATCGTCGCTAACATTCCGTATTATATCACTTCGCGATTTTTAAGATTGTTCCTGTCCCAAACCAGGTTTGGGCCAAAACTTATGGTTTTGATGGTCCAAAAAGAAGTCGCTGAAAGAATTTGCGCGAAGCCCAACAAAATGAATCTTCTCGCGCTATCGGTCCAGAGTTACGCTAAGGCGGAAATCATCCGCTATGTTTCAAAAAATTTTTTTTCGCCACCGCCAAAAGTTGATTCAGCGATAATAAAAATAACCCCTTTCGCCCCCCTTAAGGTAAGGGGGGCTGTGAGGGTTATGAAAATTAATCCTGAAAAAATCCTCGCGCTGGCAAAACTGGCCTTCCAGCAAAAACGGAAAATGCTCCGAGGGGTAGTGAAGCGAAGCTCTACTACCCCTCTCCGCCACCTCAACATCCCAGAGAAATACCAAACCAAGCGCCCGGAGGAATTGTCATTAGAAGATTGGATTAAAATCGTAGTAAAATAATAATAATGAGTCCAAATGCAAAAAAGGTTGGCGCGGTGTTTCTTATGATAACAACACTGTTTTTGCCTTTTTATACCATACTCGCGGCGCAAGTGATCCAGGAAATCCAGCCCCTAAATAAGCCATTCGGCGGAAAAATTATAAAAATACAGGCCTGCATAATCCCTAAGGCCCTGCTTCTGACCATCGGTCCGCCAATGGGAGGAAAATATCTTTTGACGGATTCCAGCACGCTTCACGCCTATGACACAATAATGCCCGGGGTATGGACTTTAGGTCTGGCAGAACCCAATGCTGTAAACTGCAGAGGCAACCCAGCCGGGATAGCTGGATTTGCTGTAAATACGTTAATCAGTACCGCTTTGAACTTTATCCCAGTTGTAGGTCAGATACTTTCTCTAGTTTACACACTTTTCAGTTTCATTTTCCCGAAAAAACCGCCTAGTTTGGGCAATGGTTACCCAATAATCCGCATCGGCACCGGTCCAGCTCCAAACTCTCTCCCCTCAACACAGCCCTCCGCTCCTATTACACAGCCGTCCACACCTTAATTGCTTCGTAAAAGTGCTACAATTAAGTAGAAGAAATGGGCTATTTACCGTCAAAAAATTTCATAGCCCTTGTTTCCGTCGCCCTTGTTATTTTATTCACGGGTTGGTTTGTTTCGCTGGTGTGGAATAGCGCTCCGGAAAAATCCAAAAGTGTTTCGCAAGTCGTCTCCAATTCTTTTTTGGCGGCTTATCAAGACGCCAACCGCGATACCGACAACGACGGCCTGAAGGACTGGGAAGAAATTCTTTGGAAAGCCGACCCGAATAAAACCGACACGGACAGTGATGGGACGCCCGACGGAGAAGAGATAAAACTAGGGCGTGATCCAGCCATTGCAGGGCCCAATGACAAACTTAAAAAAACGGAAGAAGAGGGAAAGCCTGCCACAGCTACGCCTCAAACGCTTACCGACCGCATCGCCCAAAAATTCGCTGTTGAATATCTTACCACCCAAGGGGCTTCCGGAGGAAATCCTAACGACTTTCAAAAAAAATCTTTGTCCGAATCCTTAATGACATCATTGGCTAAAGACGCGCTGACTTTCAAAGACCAGCTTGACGCGCGGAATGTGATAATCAACAAAGATGTTCCCGCGAAATCATATTTGAACGAGCTGGGAGCTTTTCTGGATAAAAATTTTGCGGGATTAAAAGAAACCGAAATTGATATTTTAGATAACGCGATCTCCACTTCAAATTTTGACGGGCTTAAAAAATTGGACGCCAATATTTCGGCTTACAAAAAAGCGGTGGATTTTCTAAAAAAAGAAAAGGTACCAGAAAATTACGCGCCTATGCACTTGGAACTGATGAATATTTTAAATAATACTGCCATCGCCGCAAGCTATATGCAAATGACCGAGAAAGACCCAGCTAAGGGGCTCATTGGTCTTTCGCTTTATTTTAATCAGGTTGAGCGCGCCGTGAATTTTTCAAAATCAATAAAGGCGCAGATAAAAATAGACGCGCTGGAGTTTAAACCGGCGGAAGGCGGGTATCATTTCGTAAAATATGGATTATAAAAAACAAATTTTCGCGGCGGTGTTGAGCGTAAGTTTATTGGTGCCTGTTTTTGCTTTAGCCTTGACTGAAGACCCGCCAACGACCACAACACCAGATTCTGCGGGGTCTGAACCATCATCGGGGGAAACTTCGCAGAGTTCATGTAGCGTAATCGCCATATTAGGATCTACGGATTGCAATGAGGTCCCTACAAAAGTACCGCTCGGAGTCCCGCGAGACATTGCTAATAAAATCGCTTGGGGAATTGCTAAAATGCTGGTGCAAAAGCTCACCGACCAGATTGTAATGCTCATCAGAACCGGTGGACAAGGCGGGGGGGCGCTTTTTGTGCAGGATTGGAACGGATTTTTGCTTGACGCCGCCGACCAAGCCAGCGGAGTATTTATTAAAGAGCTGAATCTAACCCAGCTTTGCGAGCCTTTCGCCCCGCGGTTAAGATTAATTTTTGCCGGCGGACGGCGCTCGTTTCAAGACAGATATAGATGCACCGTTTCAACCGTAATGGGTAATATTCAAGGTTTTTTTAATGATTTTAATAATGGCGGATGGCAAAGATGGATTGAGCTTACGCAAGTTCAAAATAATCCCTACGGGCAATATTTAGGGTTATTGGAAGAAAAAGAAAAAAGAGAGGCCTTGGGAGTGCAAAAAAGTTTCAACGAAGCTATGTCGGCAAACGGATTTTTGGGAATTAAAGAGTGCGGGCCAACAGTGCAAAACGAGCCCGGAGACAATCCAATCGGAGAGGTCTGTAAAATCGTAAGCCCTGGCAAGTGGCTAGAAGAGCGATTGATTGAATCCACAAACTCTGACATTAAACAACTAAATCTCGCCGATTCTTTTAATGAAATAATTTTGGCTGCTTTTCAAACAATGATGCAGACGCTCTTTTCTTCGGGCGGGCTGGCTTCGTCCAATATTCGCTCAACCGCCATCACTTCGCAACTGGAAAATGATTTGAATAATTTAAAACAAAGCATGATTCAGTTTAGCGGAGTGGACAGCGCCATCTCCATCACTCAATCAATTATCACCAAAAAGAATGATTCTTTGGCCAAAGTGAAAAATGAAATTTTAACGCTGGGCAAACTCAAAACTTGCCAGCAGACCAGCGGGCTTTCTATAAACACAGTGGAGAACGGCCTAAACGCCGCCGTCTCCACAAAGCTGGCGCTGGAAAATGATATTTTGAACCAAACTTTATTTAATGAAACCTTAAAAGACGACAGGGCGGAGTTGCTCGGCGCCACCACCGCGGAAACGCTCAATCTGGCGCTTGCCAAAACCCAAAATGATGTCGCGAAAATAGGAAGTTTGGGCGCGGCAACCTTAGAAAATGAGAAAATCACAACAGACAAAGCAAAAGCCGAGAATGACTTAGCCGATTGTTTAAATCCGCCAAGCGGTGGAGATTAGAAATGAGAAAAGAAAATAAAAAATTCATAATCACAATTTTCTCAATAGTGCTTTTCTGTTTGATGTTTAATTTCATCGCGGCGCCGTTGGCGTTGGCTGCAGCCGCATGTCAAAAAACAGACGGCACAATTGTTAAAACATATTCAATGTCATGTGACGCGTCAGAGTGTTCAAAATTGGAGGGAATATGTAAGCCTATTAATGTAAGTGAAAGCGGTATAAAGACAGCGGATCAAGAAGTCTTATTAAACAAGGCTGGTGGGGCGTTCGGCATAGGTAAGGGATTGCTATGGGGACTAAACATAATTTTAACGGCAGCAGTGCTTGCTATGGGGAAATTCGTCGCGCTAGCTGGAAGTTTTTTTGACGTAGCTATTCATAATGCAGCCTTAAGTGGCTTCAATAATTTAATAGCTGTACAAAAAGGCTGGGAAGTGTCGCGAAACATCGCTAATCTTTTTTTCATTCTCATACTGCTTGCTATTGCAATTGCCACTATTTTGCGCATACAAAGCTACAATGCAAAACAATTGCTACCTAAACTAATAGTGATAGCCTTGCTAATTAATTTCAGTTTAACAATAAGCTATGTAGTAATTGATTTCGCAAATATACTCGGAGGTGGCTTTTGGTTTGCACTTACTAAAAATGGAAGCCAGTCTATCTCTCAATCTCTAATGGCTGGTGCTAGATACCAAGAGATTTTTGACACCAATGATGTTATTAAAACTTCGGGGTGGGAAAAATGGTTGTGGGGCACAATTGGCACTGTTTTAGGTGCTTCAATCGCAGGAGCAGGCTGTTTGACAGGATTTTTCTGCCCAGGAGCAATTGCGCTCGGAGGTTTGATGATTGGAGGGACGTTCGCTGGTTATGCAAGCTGGGCAACATTAAGTTCATCAGCCAACTTACAATCCGCTATAGATTATTTTTACCTAATAATGCTCCCGCTTATTGTTTCTCTTCCGCTGGTTTTCGTCTTTGTATTTGGGGGAATTTTAATGATTATCAGGTTCGCCATACTAACTCTACTTTTGGTTTTAGCACCATTAGCTTTCCTTTTTTATATACTGCCTACAACAGAAAAATATTGGCATACTTGGTGGGAAAAGTTGATTTCTCATGCATTTTTCTTCCCCGCTTTTATGTTTCTTCTTTACATCAGCATCTCCATAGCCAACACTATGACGCGTAGCGCGATTAGCGGAAATATAACCCAAAATTTTCCGTTTTTGGTTGATACAACTACAGTTGTCGTACTTTTAATCTCTTCTCTTTTAATTGCGCGCACAATGGGCATCTACTTTGCTAGCTCGGTCTTGGGTTGGGCAACTTCAAGTAGAAAATGGCTCACGGGATTTGTGGGAGGAGTGGCGGCGAGGAATTTGGTGGCGCCGATTGGAGCAAGATTGCAGCAAACCAAGGCCATGGGAAGAATAACGGAGGCCTCTCCGACTTTGGGTTATTACGCGCGGATGGGCACGGGCTGGCTGGCCGGGCTGGGCAAGGCGCCAGCGCAAGCGGAGAATATGGCTAAAGCGGCATTGGCGCAAGGCAAGGGAACATGGGGGGCGTCGTTTGGAAAACTTGGTCGGGCAGGGCAAGAAGCGATGCTGAAAGGGATGACTCAAGAACAACGCGCGGAATTTGTTGCCGGCCTTTCAAGAAATCAAGCGATAAGGGCAAACGATATTCTTCGTTCGCCGCAGTTTAGCGCGACCGAAGCCGCGAAATTTGATCTGGAAAGTTGGAAGCGGCAGACCAGGCCGCAACAACAAGCGCGAATGGCCGGATGGCTTGGCATTAATCCTAAAACCGGACTTCCCAATAATCAAGAAGCTGCGGCTGAAGCTTTGCGCAGTATGAGCCCCGAGGACCAAGCAACCCTGGTTGATTCGCTAGCGCTGGTTGACCCTGCGTTGGCAAAACAAGCCACAGATTTCATTGAATCGCGATTCAGTCCGAAAGACCAACAAAGTTTCAAGATTGCCCGCCTTCTACGTAAGACCGATGATGAGCAACATACTAAATTCGCCACCGAACTTAACAATGATGATAAAGAAGCTTTCCTGCGTAAAAAAGACGCTAAAGGGCAAGCTAGGTTTATGGATAGCTTTGCTACAATGCCGGCTGGCTTTAATGCAAAAGATTGGACTGATGCCGAAACCGCAGCTAAAACAACAATCCAAACTCGTTTTAGCGCCAGCGAACAAAGGGCTTTCAAGGAAGCGGTTATTGAAAATACAAGCGGGAAAGCTGTTGATAAAATTAAGGTAGCCGCGGCGACAATGTCTGATGAAGAGCTAGATATTCTACAAAAAGTGGGAGATGAAAATAAGATATCGCGGCTGATAAATGATTTTGGCGGAAGCGCTAAAGCGGGGGAGAAAGCTATAGCTCAAAAGATTGGTAAAAGCATAGTTAAGCGCGGGCAAGAAAATAAATATATTGATCGCGTAGCGCCAAGGCAGTTTATAGACACAATTATGGGCGCGGCTGATACTAGATCCCATCAAGAAAAATTAAAAGAATACTTCACTAAAGTTGACGCCAAAGCTTTGCGCAGGAATTTATCTCCGGATATTATTAAGCAAAAAGAATTTGTGGAAGATGTTTTGGCGGCAGGGACGATAGAAGATATTTCACTAATCACTGGAGACACGAGGCGCGCGGCTGCGTTTAAAGAAGGTTATGAAGCGATATTAACAGCATCAAGAGTCACAATAGGACCCAGAACGGAGGATAGAGCGCAGGCCCTGGCAAACGAGATGCAGAGAAAGGGAAATAATATCGCCGCTCAAGAATTAAGAGATTATGTTGCGGGAATTTCTCCGTATAAAGAAGTAATTACAAGTATATTGGAGGGTAGAGCGCAACCTAAAACACCCTAAAACTATGGCCGACCAAAAAGATATTTTAGAAAGAGTTTCAGAACTGCCGGATGATCTCCGGAAAGCGCTTTTCGCGCGCTCAACGACCGATACGATACAAGTCGTTGGAAAAAATGCCGGACTTTCCATTGATAAAATCGGGGAGTTAGCTGACGAAACGGGACGGGTGATGCTGGGAATTACTTCACCCTCGGATTATGTAAAAAATCTGGTGAGCAGATTGAGTGTTAATCAAGAAAAAGCGAAAGCCATCGCCGAAGAAATAAATCAAAAAGTTTTCCAGCCGGTGAGGGAGTCGCTGAAGAAAATACATGGGATAGAAACACCCCCCCCAGCCCCCCCCTTATCAATGGGGGGAGAAAGAGTAGAGATATCCCCTCCTTTACAAGGAGGGGTCAGGGGAGGTAAAGAAATAGAAATCAAACCGCAACCCAAGCCATTGCCGAAGCGGGAAGATATTGAAACGCAAAAACCAAAAACAGAAGAAGCCAAAACGGCGTTTCAAGCTCCACGTTCCACGTTTCAAGAAGTAATCCCTCCAATCTTTGTTAAAAAAATGCCCACACCAATAGCTTCGCAATTAGGCGGGCAAGCTCCGCCAGATATTCTTCCCGCTCCAAAAGAATCTTTGCCGCAAAATTTTCTTGCCGCTAAAACGGAATTAGAAAAAGCTTTGTCGTCGCAGCCTGCCCGCAATGCTACGCAAGGCGTTGCAGGCGGGTATAAAGACAAAGACCCTTATCGCGAAATAATAGAACCATAATATGCAACACCAAGTACCGCAATTTATAGACATAGAAGATAAAATTTTCGGGCCTTTAACGGCCAAGCAGTTTTTCTATATTTTGGGCGGCGCCGCCATTGTTTTTATAATGTATGTCTACCTGCAGTTTTGGCTGGTAATTATTCTGGGCGCTCCGATCGCGGCGTTTGCCGGCTCTTTGGCGTTTTTAAAAATAAACGGCCAGCCCTTTATTAAAATTCTGGCCAGCGCCATAGATTACGCCTCTTCGGCTAGATTGTATTTGTGGAAAAAGACAGCCGCGCCAGCCGGGAGGAAGTCCGACTTCTTTGGGGATTTGAAGTCGGACTTCAAAGAGGCTGGCGGAACTCCGAAACTTACCCAAAGCAAATTACAAGATTTATCCTGGTCGCTGGATATTCAAAAGAATATTAAACGATAAATATGGCAAACGCTTTACCATCTCAAGATATTTTAAAGATAGAAGAAATCCGGGATGGCGTCCTGGTTTTAAAAGACGGGTCGCTCCGCGCCGTGATGATGGCCTCTTCCTTGAATTTTTCCTTGAAAAGCGCGGACGAGCAAACTGCGGTTATTATGCAATACCAAAATTTCCTGAATTCTTTGGATTTCACCGTGCAATTTTTTCTGGAGTCGCGAAAATTAAACATTGAACCCTATCTTAATACTTTAAAAGAAGCCGAAGCCAAGCAGACAAACGAACTTTTGAAAATTCAAATAACGGAATACATAGAATTCATTCGAACATTCGTCCGCGCGGCAAATATCGTAAGCAAAAATTTTTATATTATTGTGCCTTTCACACCGGCGATGTTTACAACGCCAAAAGAAGGATTTAAAAGCTTGCTTGGAATTTTTGGGCAAGGCGCTCCCAAACCTAAAACCTTACCGCAAGATAAATTTGACGAATATAAAAATCAGCTCTGGCAAAGAGCGGACAGCGTGATTCAAGGGCTAGTACGGACTGGCGTTAGAGCGGTTCCCCTGAACACCGAGGAACTGATTGAACTTTTTTACAGTCTTTACAACCCCGGCGAATTAGAAAAAGGCAAACCCTCACACCAAAGTGATTTTGGTGTGGGGGTGAACCCCCTATCATAAATTTATGGCATTACTGAATATATTTAGAAAAAAGAAACCTAAAGAAACGGAAATTACTCCGGTTTTTCCGGAAGAAATTTATCGCGCCGGCGTTTTGGAATTAAAAGACGTTATCGCGCCAGCGGCGCTGGAAGTCACGGCCAATCACATGCGCCTTGGAGAAAAATTGGTGCGGACAATTTTTATTTTTTCGCTCCCCAGATTTCTTTCTTCAAACTGGTTTTCTCCCATAATAAATTTGGATAAGGTTTTTGATGTTTCCATATTTATACATCCGGTGAATACCGCAACAGTTTTAAAAAAACTTCAGCGGAAAGTCGCCGAAGTTCAATCGCAAGTTTCCATCCGGCAGGAAAAAGGATTGGTGCGAGACCCGATTTTGGACACCGCCTTCCAAGATTTGGAATCTTTGCGCGACAAGCTCCAGCAAGCGCAGGAAAGATTGTTCAATTTCGGGCTTTATATCGCGGTTTATGGAAATACTATAGAAGAGCTGGATAAAGCGGAGACTGAAATAAAATCCATGCTGGAGTCGCGTTTGGTTTATGCCAAGCCCGCGCTTTTTCAGCAAAAGGAAGCCATGGACTCTATTTTTCCCCAAGCTTTAGACACTCTTGGCGTCAACAATTATCTGAATTCCTCGCCCGCCTCCAGCGTTTTCCCATTTGTTTCTTTTGACCTCACTTCCAATAGGGGAATCCTTTACGGCATCAATTCGCATAATAATTCTCTGATTTTATTTGACCGCTTTAGTTTAGAAAATTATAACTCGGTAATTTTTGCCAAAGCCGGCGCCGGAAAATCTTACGCCACCAAACTGGAAATATTGCGCTCCTTAATGTTTGAAACGGATGTCATCGTTATAGACCCTGAAAAAGAATATGAATATTTGGCCGAAGCCGTTGGCGGAAGATATTTTAATATTTCTTTGACCTCGCACCACCACATCAATCCTTTTGATCTGCCGATGCCTCGGGAAGACGAATCGCCCGCTGATGTTTTGCGCTCGCACATTATAAATTTGGTGGGCCTTTTCAGAATTATGTTGGGCGGGTTAAACCCCGAGGAAGATTCCGTCATTGACCGCGCCATAACCGAAACCTACGCTTCGCGGGACATCACGCCGGACTCGAATTTCAGTAAAGCCACCCCGCCAATACTTTCCGATTTGGAGCTTGTTTTGGCCAATATGGAAGGAGGTGAAAGTTTAGCCCAACGCCTCCGAAAATTCACCAAAGGCACCTGGTCGGGATTTATCAACCAGCCGACCAATGTTGATATCAACCAAAAATGCGTTGTTTTTTCCGTCCGCGATATGGAGGATGATTTGCGTCCAGTGGCTACGTATTTAATAATCCACTATATCTGGAGCGCCATCCGCGCGAATATTAAAAAAAGATTACTGGTGGTGGACGAGGCCTGGTGGATTATGAAAAATGAAGACGGCGCTTCGTTTCTCTTTGGCATAGCCAAGCGCGCTAGAAAATATTACCTGGGCTTGGCCACTATCACCCAGGACGTCGGCGACTTTTTAAATTCGCCCTACGGAAAATCTTTGATTACCAATTCATCCATCCAAATTCTACTGCGCCAATCTCCAGCGTCAATTGATTTACTAAAACAAACTTTCAATCTTACGGATGAAGAAAAGTTTTTGCTCCTTGAGTCCGATGTCGGCGAAGGGCTCTTTTTCGCTGGATTAAAACACGTTGCCATAAAAATCTTAGCTTCTTACACTGAAGATCAGTTGATTACTTCCGACCCGGCCCAGCTCTTGGCGATTAAAAAAGCTAAAGAAGATTTTTCCCTGCCCGACCGGCAGGCGGGCGCCCAAGGCGAACAGGTATCACAAAAATAATTTATGGACGAAACAAACACAATGGACAATCAAAATTACGCCGGTCTTCAACAAGATCGCAATGCGGATGCGCAAGACGAGCCCATTGCTTCTTCCGGAGCAACCGCTGTCAGAATGAGCGCGATTACGGCCACATTGCTTATTCTGATGGCTTTGGGAATTGATGGCCTGCAGGTATTCTTAAATTTTATAGTCATAGGCGTCGTGCTAAACTGGATAATAGACATATTCACTTGGCTCCTGTTTTTTGTTTGGCTAAAAAGTCTAGGGATTTCAGGAAGCATTAAAAAAGATAAAGACCTAAAGAGATTGATATTTCTTGCTTCAGCGTTTGGGTTTGAACTTCTGCCGATTTTAAATTCATTTCCCGGGTGGACAGCTTTTGCTTTAGGCACAGTGATTATTGAATACGGCGGAGAAATTTTAGAAAAAGTACCGATCGCCAAAAAATTCATCAAGAAAAAAGAATCATGAAAAATATTTATAAAATTTTAATACCAGTTCTTGCGTTGCTTTTTTCTTGGCAAGTTTACGCCCTAACCCTCTCCTCGCCGACAGATTTGGCTCTTGATGTTTTTCCTTCATCTCCGCGGGCGGGAGCGTCTTTTACAGTTTCGACCAAGTCTTTCTCTTTTGATATGGTCCGCGCGAAATTTACCTGGTTTTTAGATGGAAAAAATATTACTTCTGGAGTTGGATTGAGAGAGCAAAGTTTCCAAGCCGGAAAAATCGGTTCAGAAATGAATATTAGAGTAAGCGTGATTTCGGCCGATGGAATTTCCTATGAAGCTGGCGCTAAAATTACAATTTCCGACGTAGATTTTATAATCCGCCCCTTAACCTACACGCCAAGTTTTTACAGGGGTTCCGCGCTTGCCACACCTGGAAGCATTACTGAAATAATCGCCGTGCCACATCTTTTTTTCGGAGGAGAAAGGCTGCGCGCCCAAAATCTGATTTACGAATGGTCAATTGACGACAAGCTTTTTCGAAATCAGTCTGGCGGCGGAAAAAATAAGTTCTCCATAAAATTAGCCGATGTCGGCAACAGCGATTACATCGTTACCCTTAGAGTCAGTACCTTAGACGGCGAAATATCCGCGCAAAAAAGCGTGCGCTTAAAAACAACTATGCCAGAAATTTTATTTTATGAAACCAACGCGCTTACCGGATTAAAGTCCATGGCGCTGAATTCTTTTTTGGGCCGAGCGGGGGATTCGTTTTCAATATTGGCGGAACCTTTTTATTTTGATTTAGGTTCTTTGGTGCGCGCCAAATTTAATTGGAACGCGAACGGAACGGCGGCCGCCCCAAACGCCAAAAATCCGTTGCTTTTAGAACTGGCCGCGCCGGATAATACCGATTCGCAAACCGCTTTTTCTTTAAAAATTGAAGACCGCCAGGCGCTTTTCCAGCAAGCCGAAGCATTAATAAATATTTCAGCCACAAAATGAAAAAGAAAATTTTAATAATAATATTTTTATTCTCTTTAGCCGGCACGGCTTTGGCGTATAATTTGCTCCAGCCGCTTCCCGGCGTGGGGCAGACTGTTGATACTTTCCCGGATTATATTACAAAAATAATTCCGTTTATTTTGGGCTTGGCGGCGGTGCTCGCAGTGGTAATGATAGTTATTGGCGGGATAGAATACGCCGTCACGGAAGCGATTGACGCAAAAGCGGACGCTAAAGACCGCATCACCCAAGCGATTTTGGGACTCTTGCTCGCGCTAATTTCTTGGTTAATTCTTTCCACAATAAATCCAGAGCTTGTGAACTTGAAATTAAATATTCCGGGCTTACCAGGCACGCAACAAACAGGGCCTGATCCTATTAGTTTGCCATGTACAAATACAACACAATCTGAATGCGCGCCTGGATTCTGCGATATTCTCTCTGGACAAAGTGTCGGTATGTGCAAACTTTATGCGGGAACATGCCAAAAGCCGGCTGATTGCTCATCTAATATCTGTAATATTCCATCAGGAAGCACAATCGGCGCGTGTACAAATACAGATGTAGTGCCGCCGCCTTCTGCGAAAATTGAAAGCGCCTGTCTTTCTTCCGTTGGCATAATTTTAAGCCCCACAACTAACGCTTGCGACAGTGCTGACTGCGCTTCCCGAGGAGGAAGTTGCAGTAAGTTTATAACTTTACCGCCAACTCTTGCCGCACAAACAGAAAAAAGGGCTGTAATTGTAAAGGGGCAGTTTTCGCAAAGCCAAGAAACGCTAATACAAAATGAAATGGATGCGGTATATGCTTCACTTCCAGACGCTTACGCAAACTTAAAAAAGCCCGTGCTCATACTTAATGCAGACACTATAGACGATATCAATATAGAGGTTGGTGTATCAATTGGCGCAATTGAGGCCGAACGCGGACGATCTTTTTCCGGAACTGAATTTAAACATATTCAAACCACAGTAATAAATGGGGAACAAGCTGGTGTTTCAAACCCTTTTTATAATTCCGGGACATATTTTCAATTTACCCTAGTACATGAGATGGCTCATGCTTTAGCCACAGAAAAATTTGGAGACGCCGATGGTAATTCTGAATGGAAAAACTTACATACTATCTCAGTTTCAGAAAATCGCGGAGTCGCTTTACCCGAAGTACTGGGTCGTGATAAAAAAACCGCTTACGCTTACAATACTTCAGCGGAAGATTTAGCTATGGCAGTAAATGTATATGTTATGACCAATGGCCAATATAAAACCGGTAATGCTAGATCAGATGAAATATTATCTCAAAAATTTAATTGGTTGGAACAAAACGGATTTGTTAAAAAAATGAGATAAAATTATGCAAAATTATTTAACCAGAAGAAATATAATAATCGCGGGGGTGGGAATGATAATTATTATTGCCACGGTGTTTTATTTTGGGTCAAAGAGCGGGACACAAGGGACAGGTGGGGGATTTTTTGGAGCTATTTTTCCATCCGCTCCGACGACGCCTTCAGGCGGTGTCGGAGCTCCGACCCCCGCAGAGCGGGGCGTCGGAGGCGTTGGCGAGCTTCCCTTAAGCGTCGGGGCGGCAAAATCCTTGCCTGTGGGCACATTGATACGCTTAAGCAACGACAATATTTCTTCCATCGCGCCAATAGGAACGACTTCCGCGAGATATCATAAAAATATTCCGGAAAATTTGGGGCATCTTTTTGAAAGGCGCGCGGACGGCGCCGACGAAGAAAAAAGAATTTCTAATTTCACTATCCCGCAAGTTTTGCGCGCCATCTGGGCGCCCAACGGAAAGCGCGCCGTGATTTTTTATAACTTGGATGACCAAATCAAAAAACTTTTAATTGATTACAGCACCACGACTCTAAAAACAAACTTCTTGCCCGATGCCGTTTCAGATGTGGCTTTTTCGCCAGATTCCAAATCCATGGCGTTTATAAATGACGGGGGGGATACCCAAAATATTTTTACAGCCACATCCGATTTTAAAAATCAGAGAAAAATTTTAGACAATAACATTCCTGGGTTGGAAATTTTCTGGCCAAATCAGAATTTTGTAGCTTTAAAAACAAAATCGTCATATGCTATCCGCGGATTTTTATATACGGTTAATATAGAAAGTGGTATATTCACAAAAATCGCCGAGGGTTTGGGCTTGGACGCTGTTTGGAATAAAGATGGTTCGGGGGCGCTTTATTCCCGAAGCGACGCGGACGGCAATATGCTCAACATCAAATTTTTGGACGTTAAAACAGGGGTTGAAAAAGAGTTTATAGTAAAAACTATTGCCGAAAAGTGCGCTTTCTTGAATACTTTAAAAAATGTCGCTTATTGCGGAGTCCCTCGCGAAAAAACACTTGAGCGAATGCCCGATGCCTGGTGGCAGGGGAAAGTCGGTTTTCAAGACGATTTTGTTTTGCTGGACACCGCGACCGGCCAAAGTTCCGTTTTTGTGCCGACTCCCACCGACATTACACAGCCAAAACTCCTTTTGGACGATTCCTTTCTCCTTTTCCGCGACAAAACTTCCGGCAATCTCTGGAGCCTAAAATTGAAACCCTAGTTAAGAACAGAAAATAAATTTTTTACGGTTGACATAAGTTTAGTAAAAAAATTATTTTCTGTTCTAATTAAACCAAATCCAGCGGTTTGATGACCACTCGGCGTTCGAGTCCTTGGCCGGTGGATTCGGTCGCGATATCGGGGTATTCCTGCAAAACATAATGCACGATGCGCCGTTCGTAGGCGTTCATCGGCTTCATCTCCATCGGTTTTTTAAAATAGCGGACGCGCTGGGCGTGCATGCGCGCCGCGTCTTTTATTTCCTCAATCTTTTTTTTATTATAATCGTTGATGTCTATTAAAAATTGAAATCTTCCGCCAGCTGGCGGATCCGGAAATTTCTGCTCGTAAATTCTTTTCACGACATGCGAAAACGCGCTCAAATGCTTGCCGTTGTCGCCGATCAAAAGCTGAGCGTCTTGGGCTTTTATAATAAACCAGCTGTTCTCGCCCCCCTCTTGAAATTCTAAGGAAAAAGAAAATCCCATCTGATGAAGCAGGGTTTTGATGGCATTTTCAATAAATTCTATTTGTGGTTTTTTATCCTCCAGCATGCCAGGTAGTAGAATTTCGCATTAATTTTAATTACTGCCTGGCAGCGATGCGAAATTTCACTACCTGGCATGTAGGGGCGTCCCGCGCGCCTTCTTGCGCACGCGCGCTTCGTGCACTATAGCAAAAACATTCATGGCTGTCCAATATAGAGAAACCGCGGCCGGCAGTTTAAAACCTAAAATAAAAATAATAAAGGGGAACACATAAAGCATCTGCCATTGCATCGCCTGGCCCATACTCGCCCGCTGGTCGGGCAGGTCGCCCTTGGCTGAAGTCGCGGCTTTGGGAGGGAGGGCTAATTTTGCCTGCCAAAATTGTGAAATCGCCGCCAAAGCGGCCAGGCCTACGCTAGCCTCTGTTAAAGGAATGAATCCTAAAAACATCGTGTTTATGTTCTCTGGTATTTTTAAAAAAGAATAAACTTCACCAACCGGGAAAGGAAGCCCGTATAAAAAAACCTGATACATGGCAAAAAGTATCGGGAGTTGTATGAGTAGAATAAAAAATCCGGAAAGGGGATTGATGCCGTGTTTTTTGTAAAGTTCCATCAAAGCTTTAGCTTGGTCTTCCTTGTTTTTTTTGTCCGCGTAAATTTTCTTGACTTCCGGCTCAATTATTTTCATGGCATTCTGGGTCTTCAATATTTTATGCGTCATAGGAAACATCAGCGCCCTAATTATCACTGTAAGTAAAATAACTGCCAATCCTAAATCGTGCCCCGGCAAAACAGACGTCAAAAAAATTAACGCTCCCAAAAGGGGGCGATAGAAAATTTCATTATAAAATATTTTGAGCCAAGACATATTTTATATCTTCTTTAATTTCTTTAAAGGAGGGGGCTTTTCTTTCCGATAATTTAATAAAAAAAACAACATCCCGGCCCCGCCTGTCCGGCGGGCGGGCGGGGAGAATTGTTTTTAAAAAACTTTTTACGGCCTCGGACATGCGCCTTTTTGTCAGATTCCTTAAAACCGCCCCACGATTTTTAGGCCCAGAAACTATAAAAGCAAAGCGGTTTTTTTGTTTTTCATTATGGAGTATGCGCGCTGAAATAATTTTCCCGCGGAAACTCCGTGTTTTTGACCTAAAAATTTTTGCCAAATCCGCTCTGCCGAGCCTTAACGCTTTTTTCAGCATATCACATTAAACTGCCAGGCGGTATCTGCCTTTCTGGCGCCTTCTGGCTAGGACATTTTTACCTATTTTGGAGCGCATTCTCTTTAAAAATCCATGCTTCTTGGCTCTTTTTCTTTTTTTGGGTTGGTAAGTGACTGACATAATTTTTTAATTTTACAACAATTCCTGTTTTTTGCAATATTCACAACTCATCCACAATCTATTAACATCTTTTATGATGCAAAGTAAAACAATAGTTTTATAGTAAAACCATGACTAATGAAGAATTATGGGGCCTGGCACTGATCGAAATAGAGCTTGCTGTGTCGCGGGCGAATTTTGTGACCTGGTTTAAAGATACCAGAATTTTGGACTTCGCGGAGGGCACCGTCACAGTTGGAGTCCCCAACGGATTCTCCAAAGAATGGCTGGAAAATAAATTTCATAAGTTTATTTTAAAATCCTTAAGAACACGGGTTCCGGAAATCCGCGCCATTAACTATTCTATAGCCACCCCTTCAACTTCTGCCGCTACTAAAATTAAATTTAAAAAAGAGCTTCCTCCCCCCCAGGAAGAACAGCTTGAATTTAAAGATTTTTATGTGGACCCTAAAACTAATCTTAACCCTAAATACACACTTGACGCTTTTATTGTCGGATCTTTTAATGAACTAGCCCACGCGGCGGCGCTGGCGGTAATTAAAAGTCTGGGTAGAATTTATAATCCATTATTTATCTATGGGGGGGTGGGCTTGGGTAAGACCCACCTTTTGCAGGCCATAGGCAACGCCGTGATGAAAGAAAGTCCAGGGAAAAAAGTCCAATACATTACATCAGAAAGATTCAGTAATGAGCTGGTAAGCTCCTTACAAAATAATTATGTGCATAATTTTAAAGAAAAATATAGGGAGTTTGATTTATTGATTGTGGACGACGTCCAATTTTTTGCAGGAAAAACAAAAACCCAGGAAGAATTTTTCTATACCTTTAATGCTTTGTATGAAGCGGGTAAGCAGGTTGTTTTTTCTTCGGACCGTTCGCCAAAATCCATTTCGGATATCGGCGAAAGGCTTCAGTCGCGGATGGAAGCCGGGGTAATTATAGATATTTCGGAGCCGGAATACGAATCGCGCCTGGCTATATTAAAATCTAAAATATCGGAGAAAAAAATTGATCTACCAGAAACTACCATTGAGCTTGTGGCCTCGCTTATTCAAAAAAATATACGCGAATTAGAAGGAGCGTTAAATACCATAAACATCCAGTCAAAATACCAAAATCGCGTGCTCACCCAAGATGAAGTAAGGGTTATTTTAAGAAAAAATATCAAACCAAAAAACACCATAACGCCCACACAAATAATAAAAACAGTCGCTGAATTCTACGATATCCAAGAAAAAGCCATATATGAACACACTAGAAAAACAGAGGTGGTAAAACCGAGGCAAGTAGCTATGTATCTAATCCGTGAGGATTTAAAGGGGTCTTATCCGTTTATCGGCCAGAAGTTTGGTGGTATGGACCATACCACAGCAATACATGCTTATGAAAAAATCGTGCAGGAGTTAAAAAAAGACACCAAACTTGAGGATGAATTAAAATCCATTAGAAATAAATATTAAAACTTATATAAATAAAATGTGTTTAAAAAAATAAAAAATATTTATGCGGTTAATATTCACAGGTTGTTTAAAAAATTAATTAAAAAAATCATTAAAATAAAATAGTTTTTAAAAAACTCACATATCCACAATATTAATAATAATAAATTTTATGAAAATTCAATGTTTAAATAAGAACTTAAAAGATGTGGTGGTAATTGCGGAAAGAAACACGTCGAAAAATCAAACTTTACCTATTTTAAATTCCATACTTTTGGAAGCTAATAAAGACAAGATAAAAATCAGGGCAACTAATTTGGAGACAGCTATAGAAATTAATGTGTTTGGAAAAATACAAGAAACAGGCATTCTCACGATTCCTGCTAAAACTATTAGTTCTTTTCTCGTGAATATTGGAGACGATCAAATTATTCTACAAACCCAAAAAAATAATTTATTTATAAAAACCAACACAATAGAAACAACTATTCGCGGTTATCCGCCAGAAGATTTCCCGATTTTTCCAAAACTTGAATCTCCAGAAACTTTTACTTTAACATCTCCAGAATTAAGGCAAGGGCTTTCTTCTGTGGTTATAGCATCTAGTGTGTCCGATATAAAACCAGAGCTGGCTAGTATATTTTTTAGTATTTTTAAAAACACAATAAAAATAGCGGCCACCGACTCCTTCAGGCTCGCAGAAAAAAATCTTGTTTTAAAAAAAATGCGCGCCGAAAAAATGCTTTCTTTTTTGATTCCCCAAAGGGCTGTCGGAGAAATTTTAAGACTTTTGGAAAATGACGAGGATATTGAGGTCGGGGTAAATAAAAATCAGATTATATTTTCCGGATCAAATTATAAATTTATATCTCGACTTACGGATGGTAAGTTTCCAGATTACGAACAAATCATACCGAAAAAATTTAATACCACTGCCATGGCAAAAAAGTCGGATATTTTATCGCATATAAAATTAGCCGGCGTGTTTGTTGGAAAATTAAACGAGCTTTCACTTACTTTTAATCCCACCAAAAAAGCAATTTTATTGAATACTTCGCATTCGGATGTTGGAGAACACTCTTCAACTGTGGCGGCTGCGGTACAGGGCGAAAGCATTGTGGCAAAATTTAACTGGAAGTATTTATTGGATGGAATTTCCCAAATAAATAATGAATACGTGGAATTTAATATAAACAGCGACCAATCCCCATTGCTTATTAAGGGCAGGGGCGACGCATCTTATCTTTATCTGGTTATGCCGATGAGGGGGATGTAGTATTCCACTGTGTTGCCGACGGCGTCGTACACTTTTACTTTTATAGTAATATAATTTTGCTCACCCAAATGGGAGAGAGGTAGTGCAAGTTCAAACGGATATGTTTTAACCCCTCCCAAATATTCGTCGTTGGCGAAATAATCAACCTGTTCTATATTGAATTTATTTTCCATGCGTGGGTGGAAAACCACAGTATCATTTTTGCTGTAATTCGCTTTTTGCGGAGTCACTTCCAATTTTGTTATTTTTGGAAAATTTTCCGGAACGTGGATATTGTCGTATTCTCTCGGTATCACGCTTTCATTTTGGTCTAAAAACCCATTGGTTAGCGCCCAAGCGCGCACCGGCTCCTCCCAATTTTTTAATTGAGCGCTTTCCTGGTCAATCCAATAAAGAGTGGAATGGACTTCCTGCACAACTCTTTTTTCCTGCGTTTCCAGTGGGGTGTAGGATGTGGCGAGTTTTCCGGAAATTTTATCAATAATAAATTCCTTGCCGCCGCGCCATTCCCCGCGGAGATACGGTTTTGGTCCGCCTACCGGCGGTGGAAGCGGATCCGGCGACACAAAAACCGAAGAGGTAGCGTTAGACGTGGCAAAATCCATAATTTCGTGCCACCAAGGAGCCACAATGAATCCGGCCACCCTTTTTTCCATCGGCGAATTGTCATTATTGCCGGCCCAAGCGCCGATGGCGATGTCCGGTGTGTAACCAATCACCCATGCATCTCTATAATCATTGGTCGTGCCGGTTTTGGCGGCGACTTGTTTTTCCTGGAAATAAAGCGCGGAAAATTCTCCAAATGATGGCGCGCGAGCTTTATTATCCGACAATATATTACTTATGGTGCGCGCGATATTTTTATCTATCACTTCCCGCGGCTGGTTCGGGGCTTCGTAAATAATTTTGCCGTCCGAACCCTCAATTTTTAAAATATATCTATAAGGATTTCTCACGCCGTCGTTGGCGAATACGCCGTAGGCGGAAACAAGCTCCAAGAGCGAAACTTCTCCGCCTCCCAAAACCAAAGTAAGCCCGTATCTTGCCGGGTCGTTTAAAGAAGTAATGCCAAAATCTTGGGCGGTGGCCAAAGAGTCGGGGAGTCCTGCTAGATAAAGCGTTTTAACCGAAGGCACATTTAAAGATTGGGCCAGAGCTTCCCGTAATGTCACCGGTCCACGGAATTTGTTATCAAAATTTTGCGGGTGATAGCACTTATCCTCCTGAATTCCAGCTGTGGGCTTACCGTCCGGAGTACAGAGTGGATTAAATTCCGTCGGCAAGTCAAAAAGCACTGTCTCCGGCGTATAACCCTTTTTAAAAGCTGTGGCGTAGACAAAGGGTTTAAAAGAAGAGCCAGGCTGCCGGTGGGTTGTGGCGATATTAAAATTACCTTCGCGCTCCCTATTAAAATAATCGCGCGAGCCGACCATAGCCCAAATATCCCCAGTTTTAGGGTCAATGGCCACCACGCCTTCGTTTTTCGCGTTAAAATTCTTTTCATTACCTGTGGCGTATTTATCCACAACCTCTTCCGTTTTTTGTTGGAGATCGGCGTTTAGGGTTGTTGTTACTTTAAACCCATTTATCGCTACCGCGTCTTCGCCGAATTTTTTATTAAGTTCTTCTCTCACCTCAATTACAAAATGCGGCGCGATAATTCCCTGGGAGCGCGCCGGAGCAAATTTAACTTTTTGATTTTTCGCGCCCTCATATTCTTTATCCGTCAAAAAACCCAAATCTTTCATGCGCTTTAGGGTAAATTGGGCGCGGCCATCCAATTCCTTGGTATGCTTTCCGTAAGGCGAATAATAACTTGGAGCTTTTGGCAAAGAAACCAAATAAGCCGCTTCCAAGGCTGTTAAATCTTCGGCGCGTTTTCCGAAAAATGATTCGGCCGCGGCCTCTATGCCGTAAGCGGAATTGCCGTAAGGTATTTGGTTGAGATAGAAATTCAATATCTCGTCTTTGGAATATCTCCGCTCAATTTTCAGCGCCACGATAAGCTCTTTTATTTTTCTAAAAATAGTCCGCTGCGGGGTGAGTAGCGTATTTTTTACCAATTGCTGGGTGATGGTGGACCCGCCTTGTTCCACACTGCCGCTTGTTAAATTAACTAAAAATGCCCGCAGTAAGGATAACGGACGGACTCCGTAATGCTGATAAAAATTGCTGTCTTCCAAAGCGATGGTCGCGTTTTTTACGCTTCTCGGGATTTCATCAGAAGGAATTACCGTGCGCTTTTCCTCTCCATGCACATCATAAAGCAAAATCTTGCCGGTGCGGTCATAAATTTTTGTGGACTCTACGACTCGGCGCTCATCAAAACTATTTAAATTCGGCACGCTTATTGAGGCCGTAAAAAAAAGCAGGGCCCCACCTAGAAGAATCCCAACCAGCAACACTTTTATTAAAAAGAATCTCATCTGGCCTATTATAGAAGATTTTTAGGTTTTATGGTAGGATAGAAATAGTCTTATGAAAATAAACGAAGAAAAAATAAAAGAAATATTAGAGCGTGGCGTTACAGAAGTTATAGATAAAGAACATCTAAAAGCCGCTTTAAAATCAGGAAAAAAATTACGGGTGAAATTAGGAATTGACCCCACAGCTCCAGATTTGCATTTGGGGCACGCAGTTTTACTTAGGAAATTAAGGCAATTTCAAAACGCCGGCCATCAGATTTTGCTTATTATCGGCGACTTCACGGCGCGCATCGGCGACCCTTCCGGGAGGGAAGATGCCAGAAAAACGCTTTCGGAGCGGGAAATTAAAAATAATTTTAAAAAATATCTGATTTCGGCGGGAAAAATTATAAATATAAAAAAATCTAAAATTTACCATAATAGCCAATGGTACAAACAAGACGGAGTCGCGAAACTTCTAAAGCTTCTCGGCGCGGGCTCAATCCAGCAGGCCATTCGCCGGGAAGATTTTCAGAAACGCCTAAAAAATGGCGATGACGTAACATTATTGGAAGCTTTTTATTCTCTTTTGCAGGGTTACGATTCCGTCGCGGTCAAAGCGGATGTTGAATTAGGGGGCGCCGACCAAAAACTTAATATATTGGCTGGGCGCAGAATACAAAGGCATTTCGGGATGCCGGAGCAGGACATTGTGATTTTGCCTTTACTTGAGGGCACGGACGGCGTCCGTAAAATGTCGAAAAGCTTTGGTAATTATATTTCATTGGACGAAAAGCCGGATAATATATTCGGTAAAATTATGTCCTTACCAGATAATTTATTGGAAAAATATTTTTTACTCTCTACTGATATTCCGGCGGAAGAAACAAAGAAATTTTTAAACCGGCCGTTTGAAGCAAAAAAAACCCTAGCATGCGAAATTGTAAAACTTTATCATGGAGAGAATGCCGCAAAAAAAGCTAGAGAATATTTTGAGAAAACTTTCTCTAAAAAAGAAATTCCGGAAAATCTGAAAATTTACCGCGCGAAGATAAACGCAGAATGGGCCAGTTTTTTAGTCAGAGAAAAACTTGCCCTTTCCCGTTCCGAAGCCAAAAGATTAATTGAGAACGGCGGACTGGATTTTAACGGAAGAAAAATTGCCCGCGCAAGCGAGCAAATTTCCGAAAGCGGGACAGTGAAGATCGGAAAGCATAAATTTATTAAAATTGACGTCCGTGTCTAGTTTTTATTCATTCAAATCCTCTTCCTCAAGCTCCCAGGAATCCAAATCTTCTTCGTCTTCAACGCCTTCTTTACCATCTTCAAGCGCCACGTCGCCCTCTTTAACCGCGTCGTCGCCTACGCCTTTATCCAACTTGTCGTCGTCTAAATTTGCCATGTTTTAATAAAAATTAACGCACCTTTAATCTCGTCTTTTCTAGGATAAAAAAGTTTGTTTTGGCTTGCAAATCAGGGTTGTGGATAAGTTATGGAAAAGTGACGGAAACTAGGCTCGTAAGAGCCAAGGCCAGAGCATCGGTTTCATCATCCAAAAGCTTATTTTTGGGCATTTTAATAGACAATTTAAGCATAGAGGCCACATTTTCCTTGCTGGCTCGGCCGTATCCACAGATGGCCACTTTGACCTCCAGCGGGGCGAATTCTTTTATGGGTAGGCCATTTTTTTCCGCAACCGCCAATATTATCCCGCGGACTTCTCCTATGACTAAGGCGGTTTTTACATTCTTGGCGAAAAACAACTTTTCTGTTGAAAGCCCGTCGGGCTTTTCCTTTTTAATCAATTCATCTAAAAAATCAAAAATTTCCCAAAGCCTGGCGCTTTTTCGCGAAGTTTTTAATGTTTTTTTGACGCCCGAAGATACTCTTGTAAACTCACTTCCATTTTTTTCAACAATTCCCCACCCCAATCTTTCTATTCCTGGGTCAATGCCTAGAATTTTCATTTCATCTCCGCATTAGAATAAACTTCCTGCACATCGTCGTGGTCGGAGAGGGCGGAGAGCAGCTCTTCAAACTTTTTGGAGTCTTCCGGAGAAAGCGAGACGGGATATTTCGCAACAAATTCTTTACTCTCTTTGTTAAATGCCCAAGCGGCTGAGCCTTGCTCGCCAAGCTTCGCGCCGTGCTCGGAAAGCAGATGTTTTATTTCGTTAGTAGTGCGGTTGGAATTATCTGTTACCGCTGTTATTACTAACGCGGAACCCCCAGGGCCATAGGCTTCATAGACAACCTCTTTTAATTCCGCACTGTCTTTTTCAGTCGCTCTTTTTACGGCGCGGCCAATATTGTCGTTGGGCATATTATTTTTTCGCGCCTCTTCTATAGCCGTCGCTAATTTCGAATTTGTTTTTGGGTCAGGACCTCCGCCAGCTGGCGGATTCTGCGCGACAATAGTAATCGCGCGGGAAAGTTTGGAAAAAATTTTCCCCTTTTTGGCGTCCGTCGCGCCCTTTTTATATTTTATTTGCGCCCATTTAGAGTGGCCGGACATTTTGTTTTTTGGCGTAATCCAAGATTAAATTTTTCGCCTCATAGATATTAGGCGCCTGCTCTATTTTGAAAGTTGCTTCACTGGCAGTCTGAATAACCAAATTACCGTATTTAAGGAAAGTGGCCATAATATTAGGGATTTCAATGGTCACATCCTGCACCTTCTCCAGCATAAATTCGGAAACCTCACGGTTAAAAAGCCCTTTTTGGTCAATATCAACAATTCTCTCCGAGGTTATAATCCAAATATCCAAATAATACTCAATCCAAAAAACAAAAATCACGAGGACTACTACCATCAAATAAATTAAAGTAAAAAACCAGAGCACCACCTGCGAAATACCCAAAATTGATTCAATTAAAGAAAAATAAGGAATAACCAAAAGCGCGAGGATTAAAAGAACCGCGCCGATTAAAAATTTCCAAAAAATCGCTATCCAATGGCGGTGGAGAACCATCAAGATTTGTTCATTTGGCAATAAATGAATCATAATTTCAAGCTAAAAAATAACGACAGAGAAATAATATTGAGCACGGCGATTGTCGCCAAAAAAATCCAAAGAATCCATTTATAAGAATCCTGCGGCATGGAATATTGTTTTACGTGCCATAAAATTGAAAGCACAACAGACCAATAAACCGCCAAAAAAAGAGTGTATAAAACCAACACTACGATGAAAGCCATGGCTCTATATTAACAATTTTGCGCCTCTCAACAGACTTGACAAGGTTTTTAAATGGGTGTATAATAGGACTAGACAAAGTGCTTACCTGTCCTAAATTCACGAAAGGAGAAAAAGATGAAAGATCGTGTAATCGACGAATTGTTAAAGCTGTTGTGTTGGTTTCTGACTGGGCTTTTCGTATGCGGCTTTGCTGCATGTATGGGATCATACGAAAGCCGCACTGGACATGAGTGGGGAGGATCGCCCGCATTTGTGTTTATGGCAATATTTGGATTCGGGATTTGGTGTCTGCGATATTTCAGAAAGTTTGACCCAGAAAGATATAGAGAACGGGCCAATTTACTAAGAGATATTGCAGGAATTTTAATCTTCGTTCTTTGGGGTTCGTTTTGGGTAACATTGTCGGACGACTGCGATCGATTCGGTTGTGAAAGCCGCGGCTGGGGAATTTGGCAGGCCATGATTGTAAATCTCATCTTTTTCATCTTCGGTACTGCCGTATATGGTTTATGGTTAAAAATCCAAAGCAAAAGATTAAAGACGGCCACATAGAATTGATAAGGGGGAGCAAGAGCTCCCCCGATTTTTTCTCTAAAAATAGATTCCTCAGCCACTTAGACGTCCGACGTCTAAGTGGCTTTTATTTATATGTAGTATCGCCGCGGCGTTCGACGGAGAGGATAAGAATATTGTCGCCATTCTTTATAAAAATTACGCGAATGCGTCCTTTGCGGACGCGGAATTTATTTTCTTCTCCTTTAAGTTTTTTGACGTCTAGTCCTAAAAAATCATGCGCCAAAACTTTAGCAATAATATCCTCGAGCATCCCTTTTTCTGCCGGAAGGAGCTTCTTTAAAAATTTAGCGACGCGATCCATTGTTTTTTCGCAAAGACCGTAACACATCCCGCGCCGGGACTCCTTTTTCGTTGAGTGCCCGAAAATCTGCTACAATTTCCCATATTCCTTCATCGCCCCAAGCGTCTACTGGTGCGATTTTAAACACCGGTTTTGATTTGCGGACAACTGTGAATTCTCGTCCGCGTTTCACCTTATTTATGTACTCCTCTGTGTTTTCTCTTAGGTCTTTTAAGCCTATTAGGTTTGTGTTAGCCATATATTCTAAGTTTATCTTAAGGTAAACTTGGTGTCAAGCGCTTGCTTAAATCAATTTCTGTTGGTCTTGTTTTGGGGCGGTAAGTCCTAAATGTTCATAAGCTCGCGCTGTGGCTAGGCGGCCGCGGGGGGTGCGCTCCAAAAAGCCCAATTGCATTAAATATGGCTCGTAGACTTCTTCAATTGTGTCATCTTCTTCCATAATGGAAGCGGCGATGGTAGAGAGGCCCACAGGGCCGCCGCCGAATTTTTTAATAACCGTGTCCAATATTTTTCGGTCAATGGATTCTAGCCCCAGCTCGTCAATTTCTAAAAGTTTCAAAGCTTCTATGGCTAGAGGCATTGTGATTATTCCGTCGCCTCTCACTTCGGCGTAGTCTCTGGCGCGTTTTAAAAGGCGGTTGGCAATCCGCGGGGTAAATCTGGAGCGCGAGGCGATTAAGGGAATGGCGGAGCTTTCTATTTTTACTCCCAAAATTTCCGCGCTTCTTTTTATAATACGCTCAATGTTTTCTTCGGTATAAAAATCCAACCTAAAAGACCCGCCGGAAAAGCGCGACCTTAAGGGCGAAGAAAGCAAAGCGATACGGGTGGTAGCCGCGACCAAAGTGAAAGAAGGAAGTTCTAATTGGATGGTGCGGGCGGAAGGCCCTTTCCCTATAATAATATCCAAAGACCGGTTTTCCATCGCCGGATATAAAATTTCTTCAATCAATTTATTTAAGCGGTGCGCTTCATCTATAAATAAAATATCGCCCGGAGAAAGATTCGTTAAAATAGAAGCCAAGTCGCCAACTTTCTCAATCGCCGGCCCGGATGTAATTTTAATTTGGCTTGAAGTTTCTTTAGCCACCAAATGCGCCAGCGTGGTTTTTCCCAAACCGGCCGGACCGTAAAAAAGCAGATGCTCCAAGGGCTCATTTCTTTTCTGGGCGGCCTCAATTAAAATTTTCAGGTTCTTTTTAATGCCTTCCTGGCCGACATATTCGTCAAAAGATTTTGGCCTCAATGCCAAATCCAGCGAGAGGTCTTCACTCCGTTTTTTTGGGGTCAATTGGTTCTTGATTTCATCACTTGACATTTGTATTGTTATTTGCTATAATGGGGCTGGTTAATAAAAGTTCTGTGAAGGCTTCCGGTTAATAGTCTCTAGGCGATTTTCCCGATGCATTTCGGGAAAACGGGTTTTTCTCTCAGTCTAGGATGGTCTGGCATCTTGCTTCGGCTTGACCAGCTGGACCACTCCTCGGAGGTAATCTAAGCTCTCTCTACCCATGGAAGAGCAATCGCCTGGAGACTATTCTTCGGAAACCACTCTATTTAATTCATCAAGGGACGTAACGCCGGCCAAAACTTTCAATATTCCGTCCTGGTACATTTTGGCCATGCCCTGTTTTTTGGCGGCTTCTTCAATATCGGCTTGGGGCGGGTTTTTTATGATTAGACGTTCCATTTCATCATCAATTAAAAATGCTTCAAAAATTCCGATGCGGCCCTTGTATCCGGTCATATTGCAGGCCTCGCATCCGGCGGATTTCCAGATTTTAAAATCTTTGTGGACGTTTTTGTTATAAGCCGGAGGTAGCGCCGCGACTTCTTTTAAAATTATTATTTTTTCTTCTTCGGTAGGCTGATTTTCTTTTTTGCACGCTTGGCAGAGCACGCGCACCAATCTTTGCGCCATCACCAAATTCACCGCCGGAGAAATAATATTTGTTTTTACGCCCAAGTCTATAAGGCGAGGAATTGTTCCAGAGGCGTCGTTGGTGTGCAAAGTTGAAAATACCAAATGCCCGGTGAGTGCGGCATGCATGGCGATCTCCGCAGTTTCTAGATCTCTGATTTCTCCTACTAATATAATGTCCGGGTCCTGGCGCAAAATGGATCTGAGACCGTTTCCAAAATCATAACCTTTGGAGGGGTCAATCTGCGTTTGGGTGATATTTTGAAGATGATATTCAATCGGGTCTTCAATTGTGATTACTTTTACTTCTGTAGAGGCGATGGTTTTTAAAAAAGAATAAAGAGTAGTGGTCTTTCCGGATCCGGTTGGGCCAGTGTTAAGAATCATGCCGTTGGGTTTTTTTAATTCCGCTTCCATTATTTTATAAACCGGAGGCTGCATGCCTAAACTTTCAAATGTTATGGAAATAGTTTTTGGCAAGAGCAACCTCATAACCACAGATTCGCCGAAAGGCCCGGGCAGAACCGAAGTCCTTACTTCAATATCTTCTTTAACGGTTTTTATTGTGAACCGCCCGTCCTGCGGCTTGTCGTGAACGTTTAATTTAAGTTCGGAAATAAGTTTTATCCGAGAAAGAATCAATTGGAATAAAGCTGTGGGAATTTCCGCGATGTCCTGCAAGACGCCGTCTATTCGCAACCGTATTTTGGCAGTTTTTTCCGCCGGCTCAATATGAATATCTGAAGCCTCAACCCCTAAAGCGCCAGCCAAGAGAAGCTCTAAAGAGTCCGAAGCTTTTCTAGCTTCCTTTTCGCGGGCCATTATTGCGAGCATTTCTTTAAATTTCGCGAATGAACCCGCTGTCTGGGTGAAAGCGGATAATTTTTCGGCGGAGACGTCCACAACGCCGGCTTTTATTTCTTCAAAACGCGGGATTTCCTTGTATCTGGAGAAAACTCTTTCCATGCCGGACGGAGAAACCATAAAAAGCTGAACTTCGTATTTTTTTCTTTTTAGATTATCCACAATTTCTTTAGTGCCGGGGCGGTCCGGGTTGGTGACGGCTGCTTGCAATTTTTTCCCGACGCTTTGGAACACGGCGACAGAATTCGCCCGGGCGTCCGCCTCCGGAATTATTTTTAAAGAATCTAAATCAACCGTGATGCGCGAAAGATCCAAATAAACCAGATCGTGTTTTTGGGCGAGGACGCGCGCCAAATCCTCCTCTTCTTTTTTTCGCAATTCATCCAGGGTGTCGCTTTTAGGCATGGGTTAATTATAACATTATTAAAGAACTCTGCGGATAAATCCCCTTATTTTCAGTTCTGCTTCGGAAAATGTAGCGAATCCTTTAGCAAAAAAATAGGAAGACGCAGGAAAAGAGCCCAAAAGCTCGGCTAATGTTTTTAATTTTGAGGCATCATTGCCGGCTAAAAGCGCGTTGATTGATTTTGTGGCGGGCGCCAGTGAACTTTCCCAAAGTAAAGCGAAAAAATTGCTTTCGGGCCTCAAGCTCCGCATTTCCTCCAAGATGGCCAAGAGGTTCCGCTCACCTTCATTGGTTTTTGCAAAATCAGTTTTGGGCAGAAACGCCCAAGTTGTGGCCGTTTCTTTTTCAAACGAACTTCTAGCAAGCGCTCTTCCAAAAAGTTTCCAAAAATCCGAAGGGCGGAGGGCCTCTTTGGCTTTTTTAATTTTTTCATACGCCAAATTTTGGTCCAAAAGGCGCCCTAAAAGCGCCAAAGTTTCTTTTTTGGGAGGATGATTTGTTTTTTCTTCATGCGCCGCCAAAAACCAAACCACCTCTTTAAATTCATCCGGGATTTCGCCGAAAAAAGCTTCCAAAATTTCCGTGGATTTGACGGCCAGACTTTTTTCTTTAATTGAAAGCTTCACCGCGTTTTTATGCGCGGTTTCCGAAAGTAAACTTTCCACTTCGGCCTCGGCCGGGTTAATTAAAAGCAATAAGTCAGTGGGAACCGCTTCTTTTTCCACCGATACGATTTTCGGGTCAAAAGATTTTGCTTCCGCGCTTTCCAAAATTATTTTCAACATATCACCGTCCTGCTCATATTTCAAAGAAGACACCGGAAGGCTTTTGGTGTCCAATTTTATCAGAATATTTTCTTTGGCGTCAAAATTTCTATCGAATGGATTAGAATTTTCACCGAATAAAACGCTTACGCAATTTTTTGTCCGCTCGCTTAAATTGTCCGAATCAATGTGTGATTTTTTTCCGGCTTTTAAAAAAGTCTGATGCGCCAGCGCTCCAGCTAACGCTTTGGCAATATCATCAGCTTTACCCAATCTTACCGCGATGGTCTCGGCGCGGTCCGCCATCTCTTTAAATTTCTGTATTGATTCCGACATAATGATTAATTCCTAGCACGTGGCGGAAATCCGGCGCAATTGCAGGCAGTGCATAACGGGCTTGACAGAGAGGTTTATTGGGAGTATAATGGGGGATAGAAATGGAGGTGCTCTATGAGAAAACTGTTGTTTTTAGCGGTTCTTGTTTTTGGTTTTTTGTTTCTTGGCCCAGAGCTTTTGGAGGCCCAAGGAGTTGGCTTGAGGTGTGATACGCCGCATTGCCGGTACGCCCCGATTTATCGCGGGCGCTGGGCTGGAGATGGTCGGCATGACTATTCTCCATACGGCTATGGTTATGGTGCGTCAATCACTCCCTTCGGAAGCGGGTACAGTCATGATAGTATGACTATCGTAAATCCCGCGCCAGGGACGAATCTTTCGGTAAAACAAGAGGGCGGAGGATTTTTCTGTGGCACCATGTTTAGCATTGGCTGTAGTAAGAAAGACGTAAATTTTTCTACAGCCGCGCCCAAGGGCTACGAACCCGTTTCACCGAGTTATGCGCAACCGGCGCAACAACGGGCTTCATCAAACAAGCCCGAGCAGAAATTAGCATGTGAGACGACATGTGTCCGTGTTTCTGGCGGAAGCTCAGAAGTAAGCATGGTAGTTAAGGGTGAGCTAATTAAGCGATCATATACCTTAACAACCAAAGACGAACTCGATTACGAACTGAGAATCGCTGATGAGATGACCGGCGATAAGATCACGGTCAAGTTGGAATTACTGGATCGAAACGGCAACCGCGTTGCCGACAGTGCCGGATCGGCGCGTTTCCGTGCAGAAGGCGAGGATACTGACGCGCGGCGCGCGGCAACGATTCTCGCGGCCATCGAAGCCATGAAAGCATTAAAGTTCTAACGTTTAAGGGGCACCCCGTGCGGTGCCCCTTTTTTGTTATAATATAAATATGGAACAGCTTGAAATTTTTACAAAAAGCGATAAAGAAACAAAAAAACTTGGAGAGCTTTTGGCAAAAGAAATAATGAAATCCTTCGGCGGAGCTCAGGACAAACTTAAAACTGCCACAGTTTTAAGTTTGGAAGGCGATTTGGGCGCAGGCAAAACAACTTTTACACAGGGTTTCGGAAAATTTTTAGGGATTAAAGAACGAATCCAAAGCCCAACATTCACGATTATGAAAATATACCACCTCCACAATTTTATTCATGTTGACGCTTACCGCTTAAAATCAAAAGATTTTAAAGTTTTCGGCTGGCGGGAGTTTATAAAAAATAAAAATAATATAATTTTAGTGGAATGGGGGGACAAGATAAAAAATATTTTACCGAAAAATTCTTTGCGGATTATATTCAAGCATCGTAAAAATTCCAATGAGCGTATAATTATAATGCGTGTATAGTATAGTATTGATTTATTTTTTACTTCGATATATCGTAGTAGTTAATGCCGCATATATCCAGAAGAAAAGTTAAAAAGAAAACGTTTAGAAAAATAAGCGATCAATTGGTTAATGTAATTGCCAAAGTTAATTCTCGCGATTTTGTGAGGGAACTGCTTACGCCCACGGAGAGGATTATGCTGGCCAAAAGACTTTCATTGGTTTTAATGCTAAAAAGGGGCTTTCCGTTTTCGGTAATAGAGCGGACTCTAAAAGTAAGCCCTTCTACGGTATTGCGTTTTTGGTTAATATCTAAACAAGGCTCCTTTGCTACTTTAACTCATAAGTCCGCTTTCGGTGATGATACTAAGTCTAAAGTTAGGCACAAAAACAAAAGTAATTTTTGGGATGAACTGGAAAGCCTGATTCTTTTAGGAATGCCTAGGCGAGCAAGCGGCACGGCTCGCTGGGATAAAATAAGAAGTTTAATGCATTAAGGATATTTAAAACATTCTAAGAAACAAACCGACATCAAATCACTTTGATATATCAAAGTGATTTGATTGATATAGAAAATGATTGCGAAAAATTATTTTTGAAAATAAAAACAGCCAGCGCGCAATCCCGACAGAAACCGATGCTAATTTTTGGAAAAAAAGGAGGAAACTCGTGTTTCCCCCTCTTGGGCTATCTGTTAGCATTATATCATATCCTATTATGTTTGTCAAGTGTAATAAAGCTCTGTAAAATTTTAATATTAGTTAATGAAAACGCTTGTTTTATTAGATACACACGCATTAATTCATCGGGCGTATCACGCTTTGCCGAAATTTGTTTCAAAAAATACAGGCGAGCCGACGGGCGCGCTTTACGGGCTCTCCACAATGCTTTTGAAAGTTATTAGGGAATTAAAACCCGATTATATCGTCGCGGCTTTTGACAGGGCGGAGCCGACTTTTCGGCACGATGCTTATGATGGCTACAAAGCCCAGCGTCCCGAAGCGGAGAAGGATTTAGTGAGGCAACTTATCAGGGCGCATGACATTGTGGGCGCCTTCGGGATTCCGATTTTGGACGCGGTTGGATTTGAAGCCGACGATGTTTTAGGGACTATTATTGAGGCGCTTCGCCGAAATCCGCCAGCTGGCGGATTGAAGACGATAATAGTTTCCGGCGATATGGATACCTTGCAATTAGTGGAAGGCGAAAAAGTTGTTGTTTTTACTTTGCGAAAAGGCATTGAAGATACCATGATTTACGACGAAAAAAAAGTTGAAGAAAGATTCGGCTTCGGGCCGAAATTCATCACGGATTTCAAGGGCTTAAAAGGCGACCCTTCGGATAATATTATGGGCGTCCGCGGTATCGGAGAAAAAACAGCGACGGACATAATCAAGCAATTCGGGACAATTGAGAATTTATATAAAAAACTGGAATCCGGAAACGCGGCAGGAAAATTAAAAGACAAAACTATACAATTATTAAAAGAGCATAAAAAAGACGCGTTTTTCTCTAAAACTTTAGCCATAATCCGCAAAGACGCGCCGGTGAAATTTGCGCTTCCAGCAAAACAATTTGATTTGAATTCTAAAACACTTACTAAAATTTTTACAGAGTTAGGATTTACAAGTTTGACCGCAAGAATAAACAACGGGAATAATCGAGTGGTTAGACAAGAAAAAAAAATAGCCAAAGAAAAAGAAAAAGCGGCAAAAATTCCAGCGAACGCAGTCTTTTTTCCAGCTGACGAAGCATCACTGGAAGCCGTTCCTATAAAAAAATGGCTTGAGATTTCTGAAAACAAAACTCTAGTTTCTCCGGACGTAAAAGCCGTAATAAAATTTTTAAAAAGGCGCGGGCTTCCGGAGCCGAAAATTTTTTTTGACCTTTCGGTCGCAGCTTGGGTTGCGGAAAGCACGGCAAAAATTTCCGAGCCGCCAGATATCGCGGATTTGCCTGAAATTTATGAAAAATTACAAAAGCTTGCCAAAGAACGCGGGGTTGAAAAAGTTCTTTATGAAATTGAGTTTCCAATAATTCCAATTCTGGCCGAAATGGAGTATCGGGGCATTTCAATTGATCGGAAATTTTTGGAAAAATTTAAAAAAGAAACCCAAGCCAAGCTGGGCGAGCTTCAAGATAAAATTTTTAAATTCGCCGGCAGAGATTTTAATATCAACTCTCCAGCACAGTTGGGAAATATTTTAGTGGCAATGGGAATATTTTCCGCCGAAGGCGGATCCGCCTCCGGTGGAGAAGGAAAAATAAAAAAAACCAAAACCGGCAAAATTTCCACCAAAGAAAACGAGCTGGTAAAACTCCGCGGGAAATCTCCGATTATTGATTTAATTTTAGAGTTTCGTGAATTAAACAAACTTTTAAACACCTATATTAATCCGATTCTGAAGCTTTCATTTAAAGATGAAAAAATCCACACGACTTTAAAACAAACAGGAACCGTTACCGGCCGGCTTTCTTCGGAAGAACCAAATCTGCAAAATATTCCCATTAGGAGCGATTTTGGAGCGCGAATCAGGGACGCGTTCATCGCTTCGCCTGGCTTTACTTTCGCGGCGTTTGATTATTCACAAATTGAACTTCGGATTTTGGCCGCGGCGGCCAAGGACGCAAAAATGATTGAAGCTTTCAAAAAAGGGGTTGATATCCATAAATTTACCGCTGCCAATCTCAATAACTTGCCGATGGATCAAGTGACCGACAAAATGCGGAGCCGCGCCAAGACGATCAATTTCGGAATCGTCTACGGCATGGGCGTCAGGCAATTGGCGCAGTCAACCGGGATGAATTTGACGGAAGCCCAAAAATTTTATCACGAATATTTTAATGATTTTCCGGAAATCAAAAAATACATTGAGCATATTAAAAACGAAACTAAAAAAACCGGATACGCCGAGACACTTTTGGGGCGCAAGCGGTTTTTTGATTTGGAAGCTATTCGCGGAAACGGATTTTTAGAATCCCAGATGGAGCGCATGGCTGTAAACGCGGTGATACAGGGAACAGACGCGGACATAGTTAAATTGGCCATGGTAGCCGTCCATAAAGAGCTGGACTCACGAAAAATAAGGCCGATTTTGCAAGTTCATGATGAATTGTTATACGAAGTAGCGGATGATATAATAAAGGAAGCGGTACCTCGCATACGCTTTATTATGGAGAGCGTATATAAGCTTGCTGTTCCATTGTCGGTGGATGTTAAAATAGGGAAAAGATGGGGTTCGCTTGTAAAATATATTAAATAAAAATGAAAATAGATTTTCTTTCGGACATCAATAAGGATAATTATTACGTTCTCGATTACGATCGAGTTGACGCGTATATGGTAAAAACTGCTTGGTGTAGCTCGGTGTTCCTCGCGCTTTATTCTTGGGCGATATATTTTTGGGCGCCGGCTGCAAGTTATCCAAATCCGTTTTCTTGGCGCGTAGTAACATTCGGCGAAGTTATTTGGGTGACTGCGCTCGGTTTTTTGACGGCCATCGTGATTACAGTTTTCCGCGGCCGCCTCAAGAACCACTATGTATATCGTTTTATAGTAACAAACGCGCTAATGGCGTACTCATATCTTGTGGTGTTTATCAGTGGAGGTTCAATTGAATGGCATTTTCATTTTTTTGTGATGCTCGCGCTCATTACTCTTTATGCCGATTGGAGGCTGGGCTGGTGGGCGATTATCGCAGTGGCTCTGCATCATAATATTTTAAATTTTATATCTCCAGGTTGGGTGTATTTTTACGGGCGGAACGATGTAGCGTCCTTAGCCCACGCGTTCCTAGTGTTTTTTATGGCGATTATTACCACGAAGATTTGCGAACAGAACAGGCAGCTCGCGGATGCCAGCAGGCTTATCGGAAATGAGTTTGATAAGAATACCAAATAACGTTTTATCGCATACAAATGAATCAATTTCTTGAATATTGCAAAAAAATTTTAGCAAAGGCGAAAAATAAGTTTTGGTTAAAGGAAATTCCTGCTACGGACATCACAGAAGTTTTTTTATATCTAGCGGATTTAATAGTAATCAAACACGGAAATGAGCCAATTCGCGAAGATATTCGCAAGATTATTTCTCTTAAAGATCTTGCGCCTCCAGCGCGGGAAAGCGCCACGGAAGAAATATATATACATTTCGAAAATATTCTGTCAAAGGATTATAATATGGCAAAAGTACAAAGCGAAATTCGCGCGCGATTTAATCTTAATCTTTCCAAACTGTCGTTTGTCAGTAAATTTTTAACTAGAGACGAACGCGACCTTAGAGAACTTGAAAATCGGACGGAGGCGATCGTTACGAAATTGCTGCCAGTTATGGGGCGCGCCAACCTTGATAAGTTGATTAGAGATAAAACAAGCGTCACTCTTCTTAATGGAATCGCGCTAACCAATCAGGGCTCGCTTGATTTTTCTGCGGTTGAGCGCCGTTTATTCAACCTTCCTCCGCCTTGGTTAAAGCTTGGTATAAAGTTTTTGAGGTTGCTGATTCGAGATTTGAGTATGCTATAATTATAACATGAGCAATAAATCACTTATGACCACGTTGGCGCTTTTTCTTGTAATTGGAGGCGTGTCTGCCTATTTCTTGTATAACAACGCGCTTCCTAAGCCCAAAATCGTTGTTCCTAAGCGCATAGTTGTGCTTTTAGCCTCCGATTTGCAGATAACTGGCGTAGAGGGTTTAAGGGCCGGCTTAAAGGATCTAGGCTATATTGAAGGGGAGAATATAGTATTTGAAGTCAAAAATCCAAAGGGAGATAGAGATCTTACCAAAACAATGGCTAAAGAGATTATTGCTTCAAAGCCAGATCTTATTATTTCGCTTTCTACGAGCGCGTCCAGCGCAGTCAAAGATGCCAACAAAGACGCGGCGCTCCCGATCGTATTTGCCGATGTTGGAAATTTTCAGGAACTTGGCATAGAAAATATTCAGCGCCCCGGTGGGTTTATAACCGGCGTGGTTGTGGATAACGTGCCTGCCGCGCCAAAACGGATGGATATTCTAAAAATCCTTTTACCCGGCATAAAGAGCGTTGGTATTTTAGTGAACAATAAACACGTAAGTTACAATGAAATTTTAAAAACGCACGAGGAGGGCGCGAAAAAACTCGGAATAAAAATTCTTTGGTATAATGTAACCAAAAAAGAAGAAGTTCCGCCCGCCATGGAAAACTTAATTAAAGATCGTCCCGGCGCTTTTATGACGACTTCCGAAGCAACCATTTCTGGTAACGCGGATTTAATCGCGCCAATTTTGCGGAAGGCCAAAATTCCGTCTATAGATTTTAACCTTGAACGCGGTGTGAGCTCCGGTTATTTTATGGTTTACGGAGTTGCCAGGTTCGACACGGGCAAGCAAAGCGCGATAATGGCAGACAAAGTGTTAAAAGGCGAACAACCAGGCAATATTCCGATAGAATTTGATTCTTCTTTAAAATTTGAAATCAACGCCGCTTTGGCGAAAGAAATGAATATCAAAATACCCGATTCGCTTCTTTTACAAGCCAATAAAGTTTATCAAGAATAATTATATGAGTCTAAAAAAAGCAATTATAGTATTCTCGGCGGCACTAATATTAGTGACTGGGTTTATATTTTTCCAGTATACATATAACCAAACTAACGTAGAGCCACTTCGCAAGTATAAGATTGGTATTATTATTAACAACGATGTGCAGATGCCTAATGTTGATGGCTTTAAGTCAAAAATGAAGGAGCTTGGCTACATTGATGGCGCGAATACCGAGTATATTATCAAAAACGCGCAAAATAAGCCGGATCTACAGATTAAATATCCAGAGGAAATTATTGCCGCTAAGTCAGACATGATAGTAGTTTTATCGCCAGCCGTTGCAGTTAATTTAAGTAAGCAAAATCCCAGCGTACCCGTGCTATTTATGGATATAGATCCCGAAACGCTCATTAAAGACAAGGCTTATCCGGAGAAAAATATCACAGGAGTTTCCGCTGGGTTTTTGGATTTTGCCGGCAAAAGGGTGGAGGTGCTTAAAGAAATTTATCCTTCTATTAAAAAAATTATAATTCCATCGGATAAAAATCATCCTAATTATCCTAAATTTATAGAAAGTGTACGCGCGGCGGCGAGTCGCTTACAGATCGAAATAGTCGAAATTCAGACCAAAGACATAGGAGATTTTCTAAGCCGCCTTCCAGAAATTGTTAATAAAAAGAACGGCGACGCCTTGATATTTTATCCCGGTCCTAACAACATTTCGGCTGCGGGCGGAGCAGCAAACGCTCCAAAAAGAAAACTTATTGTGGATCAATTGATAAAAGAAAAGATGCCTGCGATTAATCATAATATGGAAATCGGTTGCGCTAGCGAAGGCGTTTTGGCGTGCTACGGAAACTACCGCGTTGACGTAGGCAAAGAGGGCGCAATTTTGGCCGATAAAATTTTGAAAGGCGTACCGATAAAGGATATACCAGTGGTCCCGCCAGTCAAAACTCTTGTCTTGGAAATAAATCTGAAAACCGCGAAAAGTATAGGCATCACGATTCCACAAGCAATTTTATCCAGGGCTAACAAAGTTTATCAAGAATAATTATTAGTTTAATTTATTAATTTATTAATTTATGAATTTTACGCTCAAACAGGCAATTTTCACGGTGTTGGCGGCAATTATTATCGTTGGCGGATATTTTTCTTGGCAATTTATTTCCAAGGAAACCCAGCCGACCGCGCCGCCAAAAAATTATAAAATAGGATTTTTAGCTTTAAGCGATAAAGACGTCCAAAGCGAAAACTATATAGCATTTAAAGCGCACATGGGAAAGCTTGGTTACGTAGAAGGTAAAAATGTAGAATATATTGTAAAACAGGGCGATAGAAATATAAAAGGCGACCTTGAAAAGAGCGCCAAAGAACTTAATGAATCAGGGTTAGACCTGATCTTGACCGGCGGCACAACCTCCACCGTTCCGCTGAAGGAATTAAAAGATCTAAAAACCTCGGTCTATTTTCTTTCGGCCGCAAGGCCAGAATTGGTGGTTGGCAACCTTGCCGCGCCGGAAGGGTTGATAACAGGCATATCCGAAGGGGTTGTTTCACTGGCAGGCAAACGCTTGGAATTTTTGAAAGAGATCGACCCTTCGATAAAAAAAGTAGCATCTATTATTGAAAAAGGGCACACGACTGCCGCCGCAGCGCAGGCAAAGATCGATGCCGCCGCGCAAGAATTGGGGATAAAAACCGTGGCCATTGAAATAGAGGCCGGTAAATATGAGCAGATTTTTGAAAAGCTAAAGACAATAACAAGGGCAAACGGAATAGACGGGTATATTGCATGCACGTGCTTAAGCAACGAGAAATATGCAAAGGAACTGGCGGACTATTTTCGTAAAGAAAAAATTCCGTCTATCAATGCTGAAGTAGGCATAGGAGCTAAACTTGGATGGTTGGCAACCTATTCCAATAACAGGACCAGAACAGGCGAACTGGCGGCTGAAAGCGTGGATAGAATCTTAAAAGGAACTCCAATCTCGCAAATTCCGGTTAAATTTGCCAGCGATGTTCTATTCGAGCTCAATCTCAAAACGGCCAAAGAAATAGGCATCACGATTCCACAAGCAATTTTATCCAGGGCTAACAAAGTTTATCAAGAATAATTATTAGTTTAATTTATTAATTTATTAATTTATGAATTTTACGCTCAAACAGGCAATTTTCACAGTGTTGGCAGCAATTATTATCGTCGGCGGATATTTTTCTTGGCAATTTATTTCCAAGGAAACCCAGCCGACCGCGCCGCCAAAAAATTATAAAATAGGATTTTTGGTTCTCACGGAGAAAGACGCTCAAAACGAGAATTTTAATGGGTTCAAGTCGCAAATGGGAAAACTCGGCTATAAAGAAGGAGTAAATATTGAATATATTATGAAGATAGCAACCAGAGATCCGGGCGCGTTAGATAAGGCGGCCGCGGAAGCAAACGAAGCCGGGTGGGATATTATACTTGTTGGCTCTACATCGGCCGGCGAGGCATTGAAAAAATTGCCGGATCTGAAAACCAAAGTTTTCTTCTTAGCCGCGGGAAGGCCAAAAGCGCTGGTTGAAAATTTTGTTGCGCCTGAAGGGCTTATTACTGGGATGGGAGAGCCCACCGCGGAGTTCGCGGGGAAGCGGCTTGAGTTTCTAAAAGAACTTATTCCTTCTCTTAAAAAAATTGTTTCTATTGTAGACCGCGGGCACGCAACAGGGTTGGCTTTTGTAAAATCTATGGAAGCCGCGGCGGCTCCTCTAGGTCTTAAAATAGAAATTATTACGGCGGAGAATCCGGGCGACTTGGTAAATAAAATCCCTTTAATTAAAAGAGACGGAGGCACGGTTGCTTATGTGGCTTGCTCTTGCCCGAGCAACACCCAGCATCCCAAAGAGCTTGCTGATTATTTTCTCAAAAATAAAATGCCGTCAATCAGCGACGAAGTAGAGATCGGAGCGAGAATAGGCTGGCTTGCTACTTATAGCAATGACCGCAGAAAGGCCGGAGAACGAGGCGCCGTATTAGTTGACCGGATTTTAAAAGGTACGCCAATTTCTAAAGTACCGGTGGAGATTGCAAACGATGTGTTGTTGGAAATAAATTTAAACACTGCCAAAACGCTGGGAATTACTTTCCCTCAATCTGTTCTTTCTCGGGCGAACAAAATATATCAGGAGTAAAAACAAATGAGAAGCTTTTCGGAGTTCTCCATAGCTAAACGCTCTCAATTATGGTTTCTAGGAGTAGTGGCTGTTTTGACTATAGTTTCCGCCAATATTGCTTGGCTTTTTCCCACGCGCGATGAGCTGTCGGAACAAGCGTATTTATTGCACCGAGTGATAGCTATTGATGTTAAGAATCAGTTATTCGCGTTTTTAAGCCGTTATGAACGATCCTTGAGCGACGGAGTGGATGTGCTTAATCAAATCAAAGAAAGAAAAGAAGATATTATTTCGCGTTTGCTAAAAGAAAACCAGCCGTTCGAATCCTTAACTCTTTTAGATAACAAAGGCAATGAGGTATTTAAAAACCACAGGTTCCTCTTGATTTCGGAATCAGACTTGAAAGACCGCTCCGAAGAAATTTTGTACAAAACTGTCAAAGAAGGCCGCGTTTATCGCGGTCCCGTAGAGATATCCGGCATTTCCGAACCCATTATAACTATCGCCGTGCCCGTAAATACAAATACGGGTTTTTCGGCGCTAGTGGCGGAGATTAATTTAAAATTTTTTTTAGACGTAGTGCGCAATGTGTCGGTTGGCAAAGAGGGCGTGGCTTATGTAGTTGACGAGAACGGGTATGTTATAGCGCACCCGAATTCTTCACTGGTGTTTGGCCGCGCGAATTTTATTGATAGAAAAATTATTGCTGAAGCGGTTTCTGGGCGCGAGGCGGATACGCGGGCGGCGGGTTTTAATTATACGAACGAAAGGGGTGAAAATATGCTTGCCGTGGCATTGCCTTTTGAGCTTATGGGTTGGGCCATAGTCGTTGAAGATCCTGATAGCGCGGCATTGGGCGCGTCTAGCAGGATATTGAATGTGGCGATCATATCTTTTATTTTGGAAATTTTACTTGTTATTCTGCTTATTTGGAACTATTTAAATCTTATCCGCGCCGCCGCGCTTTTTTACGGTGAAAGAAATCAGCGCGAAGCTATTTTAAACAGCCTCTCGGATGGAGTCATTGAATATGACAGCGAATTCCAGATCGTGCTTATGAATCCCAGGGCCGAGGAGCTTTTAGCCGTTCATTTTAAGGATATCGGCGGTATGGCCATAACTCCTGATTTTGCCAAAAACAATCCGCAGTATAAAAGCTTGGTGGAACTTATGTATCCGGCTTTGGCGCCATATTCTTCCAGCATCAAAGAAGTTCCGGGTACTCATGTTAAAACCATGGAAATTCACACATCAAGTCCGGAGCTAAAAATGATTGTGACTTTGACCCAGGTTATTGACCAAAACGGGAGCGTAAGGGGTTTTTTGAAAATTTTGCACGACATTTCCAGAGAGCGCCTTTTGGGTAGAATTAAATCTGAATTTGTCTCTATCGCCGCCCATCAATTACGGACGCCGCTTTCCGCGATTAAATGGACATTGAAACTGCTTTTGGACGGAGATGCCGGCGCCTTAAACAAAGAGCAGACGAGTTTTTTGGAAAGAGGCTATGATACCAATGAAAAGATGATCAAGCTAGTAAACGACCTGCTTTCGGTGGCGCGCATTGAAGAAGGAAGATTTGGCTATGATTTTCAGGATATAAATTTTAATGAATTTTTGGAAGCCGCCATCAAAAATTACGCGGATATCGTAAGCCGCAAATCCATAAATCTTAAATTTGAAAAAATAGACGGCGAGTTGCCCTTGGTTTACGCGGATTCGGAAAAATTATCTTTAGCCCTGAATAATTTATTGGACAATGCCGTAAAATATACGCCCGCTGGGGGAAAAGTCTTGGTAAAACTTGAGCGAAAAGGAAATTACGCGCTGGTGAGCATCATGGATACGGGAGTTGGCATACCTGATTCTGAACAGCCGAGAGTTTTTTCAAAATTTTTCCGCGCGTCCAATGTTATAAAGATGGAAACGGAAGGCACCGGTCTGGGACTTTTTATCGTGCATAATATTATCAAGCGCCACGGCGGAGATATTCATTTTACTTCCCATGAAAATCATGGCGCGACTTTTATTTTCACTTTACCGCTTAAAAAAGAACTTGTGCCCAAGGAGGAAGCTGAGCCCTTGGAGGAATTTTTAGAAAATGTTTAATATGCTATAATAGCGCTATGGCAAGATACAAGATAGTAATAATAGAAGACGAGCCGGTGCATCTTAATGTAATGAAGGCTAAGCTGGAATATGAGGGTTATGATGTTTTGGCGGCTGTGGACGGGGAAGCCGGCTATCAAATGGTTAAAGAAGAAAAGCCGGATTTGGTGCTTTTGGATATAATTTTGCCCAAATTAGACGGATTCGGGGTTTTAGAGAGATTGAAAAAAGACAAAATAAACATCCCGATTATAATCGTTTCCAACTCGGGTCAGCCAGTGGAAGTGGATAGGGCCATGGCAATGGGCGCGAAAGATTATTTGGTGAAAGCGGAATTCAACCCGACTGATGTTTTGGAAAAAGTTGAAAAAGTTTTAGGCGGGCCAGCCTCGACTAACGGGCTAGGCGGGCGTCCGAAAAAAAATGGAAATGGAAATGGCGCGAGCCCTTCAGCTATTAAAGCGCTCGCGGATAAGGCCGGCGGAGTCAACGAACGCGCGCGCGGAGGAACCAAGGTTTTAATAGTGGAAGATGATAAATTTTTGCGCGACCTCATCGTCCAAAAACTTAAAAGAGAGGGTTTTGTGACTTCCGAAGCGGTGGACGGCGAGGAGGGCTTAAAGATTACCAAAGAAAAACATCCCGACATAATTTTACTTGATTTAATTTTACCGGGCTCGGACGGCTTTGAGGTTTTGCGCCGAATCAAAAGCGATACTTCCACCGCTCAAATACCTGTTATAGTGCTCTCCAATCTCGGACAAAAAGAAGATATGGATAGAGCCATGTCCGGGGGCGCGGAGGATTTTATGGTGAAAGCCCATTTCACGCCGGGGGAAATTATCGCAAAAATAAAGTCAGTGCTTAAAAAAAAGTATTTTTAACCTAATCCGTGATTTATTTTCTTTACGGAGAAAATTCGTATCAGGCGCTCCGCAAAATCCGCGAATTCAAATCGGCTTTTTCCAAAAAATCTGCTGATTTTTTAATAGAAGAGTTCGACGGCGAGTTTTCCGCGCCGGGTCCTGCGGAATTCCATTCTGTTTTGGGCCAGATTAATTTTTTTTCCAAAATTCGGCTGGTAATTTTTAGAAATATTTTGGAATCTAATCCCAAAATTTTTGAAATTCTTAAAGAAAGCGGCGTTTTTTTGAAAAATTCAAATGACATTTTTGTTTTTTGGGAGAAAGATTTAACGAAGCATAAAGAAGTTTTATCGTTTTTTAAAAAATTCGCGGAAAAAACACAGGAAGTGAAAACGCTTGGTCCGAAAGAGCTGGACGCTTGGCTTTCAAAAAAAGCGCAAAGCTCGGAAATTCAATTAAGCAAAGAAGAGCGCGAGGTAATGATTGAGGAAGCGGGCGAGGGCGCCGAGTGGGCGCTGGAGAACGAGTTGGAAAAGGTGGCGTTGGGCGCGCCAGCCGGGAAGAAGTCGCTAGCCTCCTCGAAGTCCGACTTCAAATCCCCAAAGAAGTCGGACTTCTTCCCGGCTAGCGACTTCAAAGAAGGCGCTTCTCCCTTTTCTTTCATCGAAAAAATGTTCACCCCCACACCAAACCTTTTGGTGTGGGGGTTTAGCCCAAGAGCGCTTTTGGCTCTCAAAGAAATGAGTTTAATCGGCATTGAGCCACAAAAATTCATCTACGCTTTTTTATGGAAATTGAAACAAAAAAAAATGGCGGATGCTTATCTTAAGGGCATACTTGCGGAATCCCAAATGCGCAGAGACCCTAAAAACTCCGAAGAACATTTGGAGCGATTTATTTTTTCCCTGAAAGCTTAGCCAGCCTCGACTAGCGGGCCAGGCGGGATTTCATTCTCGAGGCTTTGTTTTTTTTGATGAGGCCTCTTTTGGCTGACTTGTCTATAATTTTATAGGCTTGTGACAACGCGGGCGCTGATTTTTCCAAAACCGCTTTCTTTACGGCTTCATTCAGTTTATTTTTCCAAGTCTGGTTTTTGACGCGCCTTTTGGCTGACTGTCGCAGGGCTTTTTTAGCAGATTTAATTATTGGCATATAAAAATAAGTCTATATTATTTTATATTTTTAATCAAATCCCTAAGTTCTGCCGCCTTTTCAAAATCCAGCGTTTTCGCGGCTTCCAGCATTTCTTCTTCCAATTCCTGTTTTAGTTTTTCTTTGGACATGGACTTGGACATTTTGGTCAAATCAAATTTTATTTTCTTTTCCGAAGTGCCGAAAATGTTTTCGTTGATTTCTCTGACAATCTGTTGGGGCGTGATGCCGTGTTTTTTATTAAATTCATCCTGCAAAACTCTCCGGCGGTCAGTTTCGGAAATAGCTTTTTTCATAGAGAGGGTCACCGCGTCGGCATACATTATAACTGTCCCGTGGGTATGCCTGGCGGCTCGGCCGATTGTTTGAATTAAAGTTTGCGCGTTCCGCAAAAATCCTTCCTTATCGGCGTCTAAAATTATAACCAAAGAAACCTCTGGCAGGTCAATACCTTCTCTTAAAAGATTTATTCCCACAATCACGTCATAATGTCCGCTTCTTAAATCATTTATAATTTTATGCCGCTCCAAAGTTTTAATGTCCGAATGCAAGTATTCGGCTTTTATGCCAGCTTCTTTTAAATAGTCGGCTAAGTCCTCCGCCATGCGCTTAGTAAGGGTTGTGATAATAACTCGCTGTTTTTCTTTTATTCTTTTTTTAACTTCAGAAATTACGTCTTTGATTTGATTTTTTGTGTTCCGCACTTCCACTTTCGGGTCCAAAAGGCCGGTGGGCCGGATTATTTGCTCCACCACCGCGCTTCCGCTTATTCGAAGTTCGTATTCAGCCGGAGTCGCCGAAACGTAAACAGTTTGCCCAACTTTTTTTAGAAACTCGCCAAATTTTAAAGGACGGTTATCCATGGCCGACGGAAGCCTGAAGCCATAATCCACTAAAACTTTTTTTCTAGCCTGGTCGCCCATGTACATACCGCGGATTTGGGGAATAGACATATGCGATTCGTCAATAATCGTAATAAAATCTTTTGGAAGATAATCCAAAAGAGTCGCGGGTGGCTCGCCGGATTTTCTGAATGAAAGCTGGCGCGAATAATTTTCTATTCCGTGGGTGTAGCCGGTTTCTTTTAGCATTTTTAAATCAAAATTTGTGCGTTGGGAAATTCGTTGGGCTTCCAAAAGCTTTCCCTCTTTCTTTAATTCTACCGCGCGGCTTTTTGATTCCAGTTCAATATTAGAAAGCGCGAGTTCAAGCTTATCATGCGGCGTGACGAAATGTTTGGCAGGAAAGATTTTTGCCGCGCCAGCCTCCTCGAAGTCCGACTTCAAATCCCCAAAGAAGTCGGACTTCTTCCCGGCTGGCGCTATTTCCGATATCTTCTCAATTCGGTTTCCATCCCATTCAATCCTGATAACCGAATTTCCTGATGGCGCGACGATTTCAACCGCTTCTCCTCTTGCCGAAAAAGTTCCTTGGCGCTTGTCGTAATCATTTCTTTCATATTGCATTTGGACTAATTTTCTTAAAAACATCCGTTGCGCGATGGCAGTACCTTTGCGAATTTCCAAAGAAGCTTTTTCATATTCTTCTGGGTCGCCAATGCCGTAGATACAAGAAACGGAAGCCACAATTATAAAATCCCTCCGCGTTAGCGCCGTCGCGGTAGTGGCGTGGCGCATTGCGTCAATAAAAGTATTGATTTTAGCGTCCTTTTCTATATAAGTGTCGGTTTGCGGAATATAAGCTTCGGGCTGGTAATAATCGTAATAAGAAACAAAATAATGCACGGCGTTTTCTGGAAAAAAAGTTTTAAATTCCTGATAAAGCTGGGCGGCTAGAGTTTTATTATGCGATATTACTAAGGCCGGGCGGCCTAAATTGGCGATGACATTCGCTATCGTAAAAGTTTTACCGGAACCGGTGACGCCCAAAAGCGTCTGGTTTTTATTTTCGGCTTTCAACAACTTGGAAAGCTCGGCAATCGCCTTCGGCTGGTCTCCGGCGGGCTGGTATGGTTGGTAAAGTTTAAATATTGACATAGTGAAATAAACGCGAACTTAGCTTATCAAAAATTATTTGATTTTGCAACTACTATGATATATCATAGTGGTTTGGGTGAGCGGTAGTCATTTTGAAGTCAGAAATATAGTTGCTATAATAAAGTCAATGATCGGACACTTAGAAGGCAAGGTGTTGTTTAAAGGCGAGCGATATGTTGTTTTGGATGTTGGCGGAGTGGGTTATAAAATTTTTGTCTCCGCCTCTTCTAAAAATTTATCTATAGGAGAGAGCGCCAAACTTTGGACGCATCTGCACGTAAAAGAAGACGCGTTGGAGCTTTATGGATTTTTGCACCAAGCCGAATTGGAATTTTTTGAATCTCTAATTTCAATCTCAGGCATCGGTCCAAGATCGGCTTTGGGTGTTCTTGCTTTGGCGCCGGTTGATTCTTTAAAACGCGCGATATCATCCGGCGATACCTCTTACCTTACAAAAATTTCCGGCATCGGCAGAAAAACCGCGGAAAAAATAGTTTTGGAATTGAAAGATAAAATGGGTTTTGGAAAAGCTTCATTCGGCGGAGAAGAATTTAAAGAAGACACGGATATTTTAGACGCCTTGATTGCTTTGGATTATTCCCAGCGCGAAGCCAGGGAGATGCTTCAGAAAATTCCGTCCAATATCCGTGGCCGTGAGAAGAGATTAAAAGAAGCTTTAAAAATGCGGGAAAAGTAACATGCTTGACGAAGCGCTAGCTTCAATAAAAAAAATCATTCCTAGGTCGGTTTTTAATTTTTTCCAACCCTACTATCATTGGTGTTTGGCATATCTCGCGGCGGCTGTTTATGGATTTCCGGCGCGCCGGTTAAAAATTGTGGGAGTTACCGGCACCAACGGCAAGTCTACGGTAGTACATTTGATAACTTCCATTTTGGAAGAGGCCGGAGAAAAAGTCGCGTCGGTTTCTTCTTTGCGTTTTAGGATAAATAAAAAGGAAGAAACAAATATTTTAAAAATGACCATGCCTGGGCGGTTTAAGCTCCAAAAATTTTTACGGGAGGCGATTGGGGCCGGTTGCAAATACGGAATTATAGAAATAACTTCCGAAGGCATCAAACAGCACCGGCACATAGGTATTGATTTTTATATGGCTGTGCTCACCAATGTGACGCCGGAGCATATTGAGTCGCACGGGACTTTTGAAAAGTACCGCGCGGCGAAAGCCCTGCTTTTTAAAAAAGCGAAAATCCATGTTTTAAACGGAGAAGACCCTTCCATTGATTATTTTCTTAAAATTCCAGCCCAAAACCGCATTATCTATTCAAAAAAAGATTTTCCTCCGAATATACATTTTAAACTTTTGGGTGATTTTAATTTGGAAAACGCCGTGGCGGCTTATCATGCCGCGAAACTTCTGGGAATAGAATTTGACGCCATCAAGCGCGCTTTGGAGGAAGTGAAGAGCATACCAGGCCGGCTGGAATTCGTCCAAAAAATGCCATTTTCCATAGTGGTGGATTACGCGCACACTCCGGACGCGTTGGAGAAAGTTTATCAAACGCTTCGTGATCCACGCTTCACGCTTCACGCTTCACGACTTCTTTGTGTTTTGGGTTCGGCCGGAGGAGGAAGGGATAAATGGAAGCGGCCGGAGATGGGGAAAATCGCCGCGAAATTTTGCGATGAAATTATTTTAACCAATGAAGACCCGTATGATGAAGACCCGCAAAAAATAATTGACGAAGTGGCGGGCGGCCGCAATTTCAAAAAAATTATAAACCGCCGCGAAGCCATCCGTGAAGCGATAAAATCCGCCCAATCAGGCGACACCGTAATCATCACAGGCAAAGGCGCCGAGCCCTGGCTCATGGGCCCTAACGGAACCAAAATACCATGGGACGATAGGGAAGTCACAATAGAAGAACTTGCTAAACTCAAAATATGATATTATTAATTTATGGACATAAACGAGTCAAAATATCTGCATATCAGGCCGCCGAAGGAGGCGCTGTGGGCGATGGTTGTATTTTTGGCGCTATCCAGCCTATTTATAGCCGTAAAAATCAATGGCGAATGGCGCGGCTACGGTAGGACTATCCCGCCTAACACCATTACGGTTTCTGGCGAAGGAAAGGTTTTGGCAAAACCAGACATCGCGGTGGTGAACATGGGCGTAATAAAAGAAGATGTTGATTTAGCTAAAGTTCAGCAAAATGCCGCCGGCATCATGGGACAACTGGCAAAATTTTTAAAAGAAAATAAAATTGATGACAAAGACATCAAAACAACTTCTTACAGCATCAGCCCGCGATATAACTATAGGGAAGGCGAGCAGAAATTGCGCGGTTATGAAGTTTTTCAAAATTTGGAAGTGAAAATAAGGGATCTCGGAAAAGTCGGCGCGATTCTTTCCGGCGCTGCTTCCCGCGGGGCGAATCAAGTCGGCTCTCTGACTTTTTCGGTGGACGACCCCAAAAAAGCCAAAGAGGAAGCAAGAGCTATGGCTATAAAAGAAGCCAAAGAAAAAGCAGATAATTTATCCAAAAATTTAGGAGTGAGCTTAAAAAAAATAGTTAGTTATAGTGAGTCCGGAGGCGATATGCCACCGATTTACGCCCAAGCTGATTTTGGATTTGGAAAAGGTGGAGTGTCTGCGCCCGTCCCAACACCTTCGGGAGAAAATGAAATCCGCGTTTCGGTCAACCTGACTTACGAAATAAAGTAGTGGATGAAAATTTTTGTTATTTTGCATAATATTCGGAGCTTGCATAATATTGGCTCCATTTTTCGGACGGCCGAAGGGTTGGGGGCTTCCAAAATTTATCTGACCGGTTATACTCCCGAGCCCTACGATTTTTTCGGCAAACTTCGCAAAGATTTTGCCAAAACCGCGCTTAGCGCGGAAAAATATATTTCATGGGAAAAACTACGATATATCGCAGTTTTGATGAAACGCTTAAAAAAAGAGGGGATTCAAATTGTGGCTTTGGAGCAATCAAAAAAATCAATAAATCTTAAAAAATTCAAATCTAAAAAATCTATAGCGCTAATTTTAGGCAACGAGGTTAAGGGCGTCCCAAAATCCATACTCACAAAATGCGATAAAATTTTAGAAATCAAAATGCGCGGCAAAAAAGAATCTCTAAATGTTTCTGTAGCGGCCGGAATTGCGATTTGGGAAATTACTAACCTCCCCCAACCCCCTCCTTATTAAGGAGGGGAGCTTAAGAAATAATTTTGTCTCTTGTGACTAAAATATATAACAAAAAATCTCAAACGCCTCGGAGAAAATTATTGCGCCGCAATTTATCAAAAGCGGAAATAATGCTTTGGTTGCAACTTAAAAATAAAAAAATAAACAACCATAAATTCCGCCGGCAATACAGCGTCGGCCGCTATGTAATTGATTTTTATTGTCCAATTCTAAAACTGGCCGTAGAAATTGATGGCGGATACCATTTTGCCGAAGGAGCGCCAGAGTATGATGAGGAAAGACAACGGCACATAGAATCTTACGGAATTAAATTCTTGCGATTTTCGGATAAGGAAGTTATTAACGACCTCCCAAAAGTTATAAAGCGCATTTCACAAATTGCTAAATAAACCCGCCAATTGTTCTGTACTTCCCATAACTCTTTTGGTATTTATTACCGTAGCCGCAGGATTTCACATTTCTTTGATCCATATTTCTGTTTCATCCATTTGGCACAATCTTCCTGTAGATATTTGCCGTGTCTGTTATCCGGAGCAATTACCAGATCAACAGACCAATTCTTGTTTTGCCTTCCATTTTTCGTTTTCAGCAAAACAATAAAATCAATATCGGCTGGTCGTCGCTTTTTTGATGCGAAACTACCCATCACATGCATCGAAGAAATCGGTAAGACTTTTTCGATCTTGTCCATCATCTCTAATACATTCTTCCACATTTCTTTTCTGTAGGAAGATTGCAATAGTTTTTTTGGCATTCTATTTATCACAACGCTTTTTATTTTTTTATCCCCTCCTTTACAAGGAGGGGCGAGGGGAGGTAATTAATAACTCGTTTCCATGATTAATTTTCCGCTTTGGTCGAACAGCTGGATGTTTTCGTGACGGTTGCCCCACATCTCAGCGTTTTTACCGAGAAAAATTCTCCATTCCGGCTGGTTGAAATCGGAATCATTTTTATGGTCGGCCAGGCATCCGGTATAACTCGCATGTTGCGAGACGAACTCGGCGCAATCGTTATTTATTCCGGTATCGGCGTTAATGTTGGGCGAAACGCAGGAGCTTAAGCTTTCAATATAATCTATGCATCGGTTATTTAAATTTCTCGGCAGAGCTGGATCGGATATTCGCGGGCAGGAAAAAGACATTGAGGGCGAAATATTTTTTCCTTGCGCCAGATAACCGGAGCATTTGTTTATTTTAAAATTTTTGCCGAATGGACTTTCGCCAGTGGCCACAATAGCGCGCTCGCCGTACTTCAATGAGATATTATTTCCATATTCATCTTTGCCGATAATTGCAGAAGCTCGGTCTCTATTTTGGAGTTTGAGACCGGAGATAATTGTGGTCTGCTTATTTTCATAATCAAAATTTTCCAAAGAAATATATTCCCGCGAAAAATCTCCATAAGTAGCTCCGCCGATATTTATGCGAAGGGGATTTTTTGGGGGGACGCTCACTGGCGCTGGCGGAGGCGGAGGAGATTGAGTCGCCGATTTTTTAATGGGATTTTGTATTATTGGTGGAGGCGTGGTTATGTTTGGTAAAGTAAAAAAAGAACTGTTTGTGGATTGGCTTGGAGGCATAGTTTCCGGCGCCGTGATGGAGCCAGAGGTGCCCGCGGAGCCATGCTCCGGAAATTGGCCCGGAACTTGCGTTTGCGAGCTTTTGGTGAAGAGATTTACGTTTTTTCTTTGAAAACTGAAAACTATGCCAATAATGATAAGCACGAATATCAGCCACATGACATCTTTATTCATATTGGCAATATTAGAACATTTTAAGGTATAATTAAACTATGCTAAGTATATTGCCACAACTTTTGGATTATCAATTTTATGGGTCGCTCCTTTTGAGGCTTGCTTTGGGAGCGGTTTTTTTAATTCACGGCTATCCGAAACTTTTTAAGGCTCGGTTGCGTCTTGCAGGTTTACTGGAATCCATAGCAGGCGCTTTACTTGTCATCGGACTTTTCACCCAAGCCGCCGCGGCTGTTTTGGCGGTTGAACTTTTAATTATTGTTATTTGGTTTAAGCGCGGGCAAAAATTTGTTGGGGGATGGGAATTTGATTTTGTTTTACTTGTTATGGCGCTGGCTCTTTTGGTTTTAGGCCCCGGCGCTTGGGCCATTGACTTGCCTTTATAATATGGATACCGGAGACATTGTTTTTGATATTGAAACCCAGAAATCTTTTGAAGAAGTTGGCCTGCCTCACGGCAAGGCGGGCGGACAGGGTAATTTTGAAAAACTTGGCGTGTCCGTGGTGGGCGCGTATCTTTACGGCGAGAATAAATATTTAACATACGAGGAGCATGAAATTCCAGCATTTGAAAAATTGCTTCAAAACGCCGGGCGGGTAATCGGTTTTAATATTCATCATTTTGATTTGGCGGTGCTTCAGCCCTATATTTCTTGGAATTTGAAAAATTTATCCACGCTGGATTTGATGGACGACGTAAAAAAAAGTTTAGGCCACCGGCTTTATTTGGACAGCTTGGCGGATGCGACCTTGGGCGTCCGTAAAAGCGGGGACGGCTTGCAGGCTCTGAGATGGTATAAAGAAGGTAAGATGGATGAAATTAAAAAATACTGCCTGAAAGATGTGGAAATTACAAAAAATCTTTATGAATTTGGCGTAAAGAACGGCCATGTGCTATTTTATTCAAGAGACGCGGGCGGCAAGGTGGCGATACCCGTGGCTTGGGAGAAGCCGATAAATCCTGCTTCACCAGCAGGCGGACCAATAACAAAAACAAATGTCCAACTCAAAATTTTTTAACATACTGGGCGTAGAATTAAACTTGGACGAAGTGGTTCGGGCTATTTACGATTTTGTTAAATTAAAACCGCAACGAAAATATAAAATAATAATCGGCACGGATTCTTCGGCGAGGAATGAAGTAGCTTTAATTACCGCTATAACCATTTGGCGGGTGGGGAACGGCGGAATTCATTTTTGGACAAAATCCGAAGTTATGAAATTCCACGGCTTGAGGGAGAGAATTTATAAAGAAGCCATCCAATCCATAACTTTGGCGCAGGAATTGCGCGGGCGGTTGAAAGACGCGCTTGGGGACGAATTTTTCTGGGACGACCAGATTCATATTGATGTCGGGCGCGTCGGCCCGACCAAAGAATTGATTGACACAGTTGTGGGCATGGCCAAAGGATATGGCTTTCACGTTGAAATTAAACCCAATGCGTTTGGCGCCTCAACCGTTGCGGATAGACACACTTAGACGTCCGACGTCTAAGTTATGTCCTCGTCGTCCAATGGATAGGACGCAAGCCTCCGAAGCTTGAAATCCGGGTTCGAATCCCAGCGAGGACAAAAAATAATATATGCCAGAGCTTCCGGAAGTAGAAACAACTGTTAGAAAATTAAGAAAGCTTATTTTGGGGAAGCGGATTTTACCTGCTCGCCAGCAAGGCAGGGATTTTGGCGGAAGAAAAATTTTAAAAATAGAACGCAGGGGCAAAGCGATTTTAATTTGGCTTTCCGGCGGTAAAATTTTAGGATTTCATCAAAGAATGACCGGAAAGCTTTTAATAGTTCCGCGGGGCTTTAAAGATAGGCACATCAGGCGAAGATTCGAGCTTTCTTCTGGTAAGGATTTAATTTTTCATGATGTGCGCAAGTTTGGCGTAGTTTGGTACGGCCCGGCAAAGAATGTTCTCGGCGATAATTATTTTAAATCGCTTGGGCTGGACGCACTTCTCGTTTCTTCTGCGGAGTTTAAAAGATTATTTGGCACGAAAAGGGTGAAGATAAAACCCCTTTTACTCAATCAAAAAAATCTTGCCGGAGTCGGCAATATTATGGCTGACGAAATTTTATGGCACGCGAAAATCCATCCCGAACGAAATATTACAACACTTCGATATATCGAAGTAAAAAAATTATATAAATCAACCAAATTTATTTTAAATAAGAGTATCAAAATGGGCGGTTCAACAATGCGCGATTGGCTGCATCCCGGCGGAGAAAAAGGCGGTTATTTTGAGAAGCGATTTATTTATGGCAGAGAAGGCCAAAAATGTTTTCGTTGTGGCGCAAAAATTTTGCGAAAAAAAATAGCCAGCCGCTCCAGCTATTTTTGCCCGAAATGCCAGATCTCGTTAGTAAATTAAAACACGCCGTATAACCCTTGGTATATCAGGTAAAAAGCGTAGGAAACCAGTGCGGCGACAAGAATGTAAGCTACCAGCGCTCTAGCGTTTCGCTTCCGTTGCCACAAAACATTGATCAGAAAATCCGCTTCAGGCACTATCATGAATTTCTCCTTTCGTAACTTTCTATCTTGTTTTATTATATCAGATTCGGATACAATTTAAAAGACGGGCCATCGGATAGTGGTAGTCCGCACCCTTGGGGTGGGTGTAGTGGCGGTTCGATTCCGCCTGGCCCGACCAATCAAAACTTAACGACTTTTCAGGATGAGAGGACTGCTCGCTCGCCCCGCCTTCGGCGGGTCTCGCTTCGCAAAAACCCTTTTGTTTGGCGAT
>Ga0209541_10000915_pt1 | contig 58783 bp, 69 predicted proteins | sample RifCSPlowO2_01_FD_184027 | JGI IMG/M metagenome (GOLD analysis project Ga0209541, IMG submission 184027) | Groundwater microbial communities from Rifle, Colorado - Rifle CSP2_plank lowO2_0.1 (SPAdes) (version 2) | ecosystem: Environmental > Aquatic > Deep subsurface > Groundwater | place... | reverse complement strand
CGCCGCATCAAAGGCCAAAGCCACATAAATTCCGAGGAGCGATATAAGCGCCTTGGTCTTACCTAAACTCAACCCGTAAAGTATCAGAAAGACCAGAGCCAAACCGACAAAAAGCGTCGTCGGACCTAGATTGAGATTTTCACTCAACTTAGAAAAATCAATCCCCCGAATAACCGACATAAAATCCTCCATTCCTTAATTGTATCATAAAAATAAAAAAGACCGACGATTAGCCGGTAATTACTATCTATAGAGCCCTTCTTGCTCGTAGATACTCGTCTTTACTGTTTGGGCAACACCAATTTACATTCAGTCTATGATTTTTCCAAAATACCATAGCAACATTATTGTGAGGCGGAATTGGTGACCCGGCGCACAAAGTTGCTGTTCGTTTGTAATCTGGATGTGTTTTAAACCTTTCAAACCACACCCGTTCAAACTCTAATCTTTCACGAAAATCCATAACGGGTAGTTGAGCCGCTAGTATCTCGTTAGTTGAGCGCATGGCTAACTTTCTGTCAGACGATTCGTTCAAGTAAAATTTGCGGATTGTTAGTTGTTTTGGCGGTGGTAATGACTCGTCTAATCTAAAGAGGTCTTCACCTGCGATTTCTACGATAAATCTTTCTCTCAACGAGTTAATTAACTGGCTAGTTTGCACGTCCGGCCTATCGGTAATTTCAATCGTTGCCGGTTTCCGCCAAAAAGAAAACGATCTTAACATTTTGCTCCATTTTGAAATAACTTAAAACCGTGCTTTATGATAACACGGCCACAATAATACGTCAAATAAAACAGCGGGGTATTAAAAACGTCTAGGAACGAAACCCCATTCCCGTTTGAGGCCGCTTGGTTCCCGCGGGTAACACAATGATTAAATTAACCGATAATTTGCTTAATAAACAAATTTAGGCCGGAAAACCCGGCACTTTCTTTGAAATCTGTAGAAAGTGCCGGGGCAAACGGGCGCCAAAATTTGTTAAGCAAGTTGAAAGTTAATTTAATCATTTGTCCGCGGGAGATCCGGAGGACGTAACCAATAGGCCGGCAAATGGGAATGGGGTCGAGAGATTTATCTAATTCTCAACCGCACCACCAAATCCCCTGCCTGCCCGTTTTTACCAACATTGCCGCCTTTGGGGATGGCGATATTGTAGTCGCTTTCGATATTTTCCGGAACGAGAATATCCAATTTTCTTTTGGCTTTAACTCTTCCGTCGCCGGAGCATTTGTGGCATTTCTTTTCCGGGAATCGCCCTTTTCCTCCGCACTTATGGCAAATACCGACTCTGGTAAAGTATCCGAACGCGCTTCGCGACGTCTGCCGGACCTGACCTGTGCCCTTACAGGTCTCACAAGTCATCATAGAATAACCCCTCTCAATCCCGCTTCCATTGCATTCTTGGCACAAACCCATTGCTTCAAACTCTATCGTTTTCTGTTTGCCCAGATCGCTTTTTTTTATGTGAACCTCCAAATATAGATTCTCGCCCCTAGTGTTTTCTTCTCTTTCGTAAGTTCTGCCAAACCCGCCGCCGAACATATCGGAGAAGACATCAAAAATGTCGGAGTAATTAAAATCCTGCCCGCCCTGAAAACCGCCTTCATTATAGGCAAAACCGAAATTATCATAGCTTGACCTCTTCTTGGGATCGGAAAGCGCCTGATAGGCCTCGTTGACTTCCTTGAACTTCGCCTCATCTCCGCCTTTTTTATCGGGATGGTGCTGATGGGCAAGTTTGCGATAGGCCTTTTTTATTTCCTCCTGCGAAGCGGTTCGAGGAACACCTAAGGTTGTGTAATAATCTTTATTCATAAATTTCTAATAATTACCAATTTTATTTCCGAGTTTTCTATTTCTTTCGTGTTTCAGTTGTTTACTTGTCCACATTGACACTAAATACTGATTTGCTATACTAGATTTACAAGTGGCTTCGGCCTTACCCCCGCAAGGGGGAGAACAGAAGAAAGTGGCTCTTAAAATAGATTTTTGAGAGCCACTTTCAATTCCATAAAAACTTGTTTATCTAAAAAACCGACCTTCTCAACCAATCTCCGTGTATCAATAATACGCATCTGTGAAAGCATCGCGGATGCTTGTCTTCCTTGTACGTCTCCAACTGAAATCCGAAGAGGGTGTTTTTGTTCTGAAGCGGTTAACGGAAGAACAAGACAAATATTGGGCCCAAACGCGCGCGTAATAACAACTGGCCGAAGAAACAAGCGTTCGCTACCATCTTGTTCAAAGCCCACATTAGCGCCAAGACGACACCACCAGATTTCACGTACAGTATATAAACGGGGCTCTTCTATGTTTGTCTTCTTTTTCACTTGATTCCACTTGTCAAAATCTTTATTCATATTTTAATAACGGGCTTAAAGGGGTCCAAGTTTTATGGCGATTTATGTTACCTTCACACCAACCTGTCTTGGCCGTAACTGGCCTCACCCCTTTAAACCCGCTACTTTTTTGCCTACCTAACTGACGCTTCGGCATCGCTATTATGCAGTTTCCCTTCACCGTCATCCATTCTAAAAATTTTTTAATGATTTCGGTTATCATTTAAATTTAACTTGTTTCATTGTATTTCTGGCTTAAAACCTTGATTACTTGGCTTAAATTATACCCCTATTGACCCCTCACCTTTTGAGCAACGTGATTATATCACAAAGCTGGGGTTTTTGCTCAAAAGGTGAGGGGTTGACAAAACTATGCAAGGTATGATATACTTAAAACATCAGAGGTTAGGAAGGGGTGTTTGCAACATGGGACCGGTTTGACCCCTCCACCTAGCTCCTCTGGTAGGCAACGTGCCTACTTAAATTGACAAAAATCGGTCCCGTCGCTCTTTTTTCAATATCGACATTCGGGACGGCTGCGAAGTTGCGCGGCCCGCGCTACGGCGCTGGGCCGAAGAGCACTTCGGAGTACCGTCCCGAATACCTGGCCAGAGTTGACGGTCAGCGTCAACCAGCCCTCCCAGTCAACCTCTGGATTACCGGAGACAACACTGTTCCAGGGCAGTGTCTCCGGATCGTCGTTTTTCGGCGGATGAAGAACCCGCCTTGTGCATTCACGGTTAGGAATGCATCGTAAAGCAGTGGAGGCCTCAGGCCCAATTCTGCAGCTGGATACGTTAACTCCAGCACGCGTCTTCCTTCGGGGAGGCGTTTTTCTTTTCAAAAAAACACTTGCAACATTCTCATATTCTTAAGAATATGAGAATGTTTAATTACTCAATTACGAATATTTCGGCTTCAATATTTCTTTTTTCTATTTTCATAAAATTTATCTTTTTTAATATCCAAAATATTCCCATCCCCACCAGAACACTTAACCATACGAATATCCAGCTTAGCCCCCATAGCACCAAAAACAAACCAAATGCCAAAAGGGGCGGGGCATATTGGAAGTATGGTTTTAAAAAACTATTCAACTGTTGAAAAACGTTGCTGGTTACTTCGTTCACAATTTTTTCTTTTTCTGTGCTTTCCGTCTTTTTCTGTGTTTCTGTGGTGCCGATCACACTATCAACCACGGATCTCATCAGTTGTTGAGTGGCTGATGGCAGTTGCTCCGCCTCCGCGATACCTTCCGCCACCGGGCTTTGATATGCCGCGAAAGAAATAAGTACAAAAAACGCGAGGACAACCCCCGTAGCGCCGCGTCGAACTATCATCCTTGAATTTATCTTCGTCCGCTGATCTATTTCTTCAACACCGGCAAATCTTGCATATTCAAACAACGACATCGCAATCAGCGCTCCAATCAAATTAATATATGTCCACCCAAAAAATAAGAGGAAAATTATGCCGACAATACCGGAAGTAACCAATTCCCATCTCTTTTTTCTAAATAACGGCAAGGCAAGAGAAATAATGCTCGTTAAAACAACAAAATTAATAATCGCCGCCGGCTCAAAATCAAAACTGAAGGATTCCGGCGTTATCACATTAAGCACATAATCCACATACCTAAAGAACTGCCAAGCCAAAACGGCTACTAGCGCGTTAGAAATTATTAACTTCTTTGTCATTTATGATATAATCTACACAGCCCCGGAAACGGGCCCGTAGTATTATGAAGTAAATACCTCGCTTTGACATCGAGAGTAACGGGTGCAAGTCCCGTCGGGTCTACCGGGGCCTCTGGTTTGTCCACATGGGCAGTTGACAAACCAGAGGCCCTAGAATATAATGACAGTAATCTCGATGTCAAAGCGGTTTTACTGCATAAACTGCGGGTTTGTGAAAACCTGGAAGAAGCTCCCCAAAAGGGGGTTTCTTTTTATTTCACCATTCTGTTTTTTTACCTAATCGCCAGAATTGACCTGTTTCTTTGACGGTAGCCACTACTTGAAAAATATCTTCGGCCGCTTGTTCTGGAGTACGGTCAGGTCCTTCTGTTTCTGTGGCCACAGAATAGCCCATATCGGTCTTAACCCAACCTGGAGCAAGTGATGAAGCGATAATGCCTCGAGGTTCTAGACGAAAAGCTAAATGACGTGTGTACATATTCAATGCCGCCTTTGAAATTCTATATCCGGCGGATGTTTCGTCGTCAAGAATCGGAGCTGAAATGGAACCATAACCAGAGTTAAGGTTTACAATATGGCCACCTTTCTGAAATAGAGATAGCAGTCGTTCTGTTAGATCAATGATACCGACCACATTAACTTCAAGCGTTTTTCTTATTTTTGCCGAGTCGGCAGTCTTGTCGTTTGCGTCAAGAAGAATACCGGCGTTATTAATCAAAGCGTCAATGTGAGACGAAATTTCTTTGATTTGGCCTGCTAATTTAGCAATGCTTTCTGAATTGCCTTGGTCATATTGAATGGCGATTAAATTTTCGTCCTGTAGCGGGAGTGGAGTATTTAGATAAGTGCCTATGACACGCCACCCTTCAGCTAAAAACTTCTTAGCCGTTGCCAATCCAATTCCTCGACTAGCCCCCGTTATGATTACTGTTTTCATATTTATTTTTGATAACTAGGCAAAACTCCTGAAAATAGAATAGAACGCCTAGGAGCGAGACCGTCTGTTAATTTTTAGTCCCGATTTTTGTTTACAAAAATCGAGGATCCTCGATTTAAAATCGGGACAACTGAAATCCTAGGATTTCAATGCTCAAAAATTAATTGACGGTTAAGCGACTATTTATGAGGATCTTCCTTCGGAATTTCTTGCTCCGGATTTGGCGGTGTCGGTTGTGGCTCGGCTCCGGCCTTATATAATTCCCCGCCGACTCTTTGCGCCATCTTAGACAGTTCTTCCGTCGCCTTTTTAATTTCTTCCAAATTATCTTCCTTCAGTTTTTCGCTTAGCTCTTTGCTCTTTGTGCTTAGCTCTTTCTTATCTTCTTCCTTAATCTTAGCATCATTTTCCTTGACCATCTTTTCAGTTGTGTATATCAGCGTCTCGGCAAGATTTTTAACTTCAGCCGTTTCTTTTTTCTTTGCATCATCCGCGGCGAATTTCTCGGCATCAACCGTCATTCTTTTCTTTTCCTCATCGGTAAGGCCAGATGAGCCCTCAATTCTGACTGATTGCTCCTTATTCGTTGCTTTGTCTTTCGCTTTCACGTTCAATATGCCATTTGCGTCAATATCGAAAGACACTTCCACTTGAGGCACGCCTCGAGGCGCCGGTGGAATGCCGTCTAATATAAATCTGCCCAGTGTTTTGTTGTCATGAGCCATTGCCCTTTCTCCCTGAAGAACATGAATCTCCACGGCCGGCTGATTGTCAGCGGCGGTTGAATAGACCTGCGTCTTGGAAGTCGGGACGGTCGTATTCTTTTCTATCATTTTCGTGAACACGCCGCCGAGTGTTTCAATACCAAGTGACAATGGCGTAACATCAAGCAAAAGCACGTCTCTTATCTCGCCCTGCATTATGCCTCCCTGTATTGCCGCGCCCAAAGCAACAACCTCGTCTGGATTGATGTCTTTGTGGGGTTCTTTGCCAAAGAGTTTCTTAACCTTTTCTACTATCAAGGGCATCCTCGTCTGACCGCCGACCATTACCACTTCATTGATGTCCGAAAGTTTGAAGCCCGATTCATCAACTGTCTTTTTCGTCAGTTCTATCGATCTGTTGATCAAGTCCCCGACCAACTCTTCCAGTTTAGCCCTTGAGAAACTTATATTGAAATGCTTGGCGCCGGAAGTATCGGCCGTGAGAAACGGAACATTCACTTCCGTTTGCAAAGTGCTAGACAGTTCATGCTTGGCCTTCTCGGCGGCATCTTTCAAACGCTGTAAAACCAACTGGTCTTTAGAAATGTCTATACCGTTTTCCTTTTTGAACTCTTCGACAAAATACTTGATTATCCTCTGATCAACATCATCACCGCCCAAATGTGTATCGCCGCCCGTGGATTTAACTTCAATGGTATCGTCGCCTATCTCAAGAACTGAAATATCAAAAGTACCGCCGCCGAAATCATAGACGACTATTTTCTCGTCTTTCTTTTTGTCTAAACCGTAAGCCAGTGCTGCCGCGGTCGGTTCATTGATGACCCTCTTTACGTTAAGACCCGCGATCTCCCCGGCGTCTTTGGTCGCTTTTCTCTGGGCATCGTCAAAGTATGCCGGAACGGTGATTATCGCCTCGGTAATTTTCTCCCCAAGACGGTCCTCGGCATCGTTCTTCAATTTCTGCAATACCATAGCCGATATCTCCGCCGGCCTGTACCACTTGTCGCCCATTTTCACGTCTACGCCGCCATTGGCGCCTTCCTTGATTTCATAGGGAAGAAGTTTTTTGTCATGCTGAACCTCGGAGTCGGAAAATCGACGGCCTATCAAGCGCTTGGCGGAAAAAATAGTGTCTCTCGGATTGGTAACTGCCTGGCGCTTGGCGGTAACCCCAACATAGCGCTCTCCGTTCTTGCCCATAGCAGTTATAGACGGAGTGGTCCTCATCCCCTCTTTGTTTTCCAGTATTCTCGGCTGGCCGACCTCGACTATCGCCATCGCCGAATTAGTTGTTCCTAGATCTATTCCTAATATTTTGCTCATATTTTATAACTTGCTGGTCGCTCTGCCAGTCGCCTGCGGCGACTTACGGCAGTACGCTCTTTGACCAATATTTTCGTTAAAAGCTCCGTTTGCTCCTCACCATATTTCTTATATGGCTCGTCGCAATACTCGCTTTTGCCTCAATCTTGGTCAAGCCAGCTGCGTTCTAATTATTTACTATTTTTGTTAATTATTTCACTGATATATTCTGCCGGCCTACATATTCCCATATTAGCCGGTATCTCAATTATTTGTTTTGTATCAGGATTTGGAATTTTAGCAGAAAAAACCTTACCACTTACTAAACCCATTACTTTTCCAGTTTCAGAAGAAAAAACTGGTGAACCGCTTGAACCATTGTTAGCATGTGTGTCAACAATGAAGAAATCGAGAGAGCCGTCGATCCCCCGTCTTTTAATTGAGCTTATGATGCATCTGGTAGACGTCATTGTTATACCAAATCCCGAAGATAATAATTCTGTGGCTAGGGGATATCCAATAAATAACAGGTCTTCTCCAGCCTTTGTTTTTTCTATTTCTCCAAAATCTTTGATATAATTAAAATCTTTTTTATCAGAAACTATCTGCATAAGAGCAATGTCGTTCTTATCATCTTTATCAATTAATTCGATTGGATATCTATTGTAGTGCAATATTCCTTTTTCGTCGGTTTTACTCGGAACAGATGCTCCGATAAGCCCCAAATCTTCAGAAGGAATCATGTTATATACGTGGGCGCAGGTTATAAATTTACCATCTTTGGAAATGATAAAGCCTGTTCCTCTTATACTTACTGTCGACATACTATTAACAGATTTTTGTATATCTATTAAAATTATTGATTTTTCATTTTCTTCTATGATTTGTGATGTATTCATAACTTATAAATTAAACCTCAGAATTTTTATCTAACCCGACAACTACAGTGGTAGAGTTAGATTTTAAAGATTCTGGATTCGGCATATTAATGACATTATTAACGTTGGAATTTGATCTTGATTCTGCTTTTAAAGAGATATTAATATTTGACAACTCTCTTTTTATTTCAGCTAATCCTTCTTTTATCTCGAACAGGTTAAAAAGTTTAATTTCTAATTTACCAGGGTAACCGATAAAAATCATTATCAGAATAAATGCCAATAACATTATGAAGTCTGACCAATCTATACCGACTGTTAATACTAATGTCGTGGCAATTAATGTTATTACGAACGTCGTTTTTATAATTTTTGACATTTTAATTTATTCTTTTCGTGTCCTTTTATGCCTTATTTAACTATTTTTACTCTTGCCGGTCTTATGACTTGACCGTGCATTGTGTATCCGGCTCGAACTTCCTCTAATTTATCTCCTTCTGCTCCCTCGACCGCTTCGTGCAGTAATGGGTCAAAAGCATCTTTTACTTCTATTCTTTCTACGCCATACTTTTTGAGCAAACCCTGGAATTTCTTCAACACTTGATCCAGTCCTTCATTTTTTACTTCTTTGGATGCTTTTTCCAGGTCATCTATAACTTCTATCACTTCCAGAATAACCGCTTCGTTGGCAAATTTTACAAATTCCTCCAATCGTTTCGCTTCCTCTTTCTTGTAATTCAGGAAATCAGCCCGCTCGCGTTTCCAGTTATTCAGATACTCATCACGTTCTTTTTGGCACTTTTCTAATTCACTTAATTCTTGATTTTTATTTTCTTCCGTCATATGGTTTCTGCTAATTTATTTAACTCATCAGCGGTATATCTAACCAAAGAAATATTCTTCTCATAGTTCATCCTTGTCGGTCCTATCATCGTTAACGAGCCCCTCAAACCATCCGGCAAAGAATACTTGGCCAAGATCATCGTCTCGTCCCTTATATTTCGCAAAGGATTCTCGCCGCCGATAAGAAGCTGGAATTCATCGTCAAGTTGGCCGAAAAAATGCTCTTCTATTTTATCAAAAATCGACTCAAACCTGTCAAAGATATTTGTTACCTCAAAAATTCTGTCCATTTCTTTGAATTCGGGAAATTCAAACAAACTTGCCAGACCGACCTTATAGAAATCCGATTCATCAAGAATTCTTGTTATAACGACGTTATCAGATAGTTCGGAGAGTGTCTGGGCGATATTCTTGTTAAGTCGGCGGGGGTCTTCCGTGGAGCTTATTGCCGTTCTTATCTTTCTTTTTTCGTTTGCCGCCGGTTCGAAATCCTCACGTTGGATAAGATTATTCACAAAATATCTATAGGCCTTGTCCGTCGGCACTCTGCCGCCGGAAGTGTGCAGCTGGCTTAGATAACCGGCTTTTTCAAGCTCACCCATCTCACTTCTTAAACTGGCGGGGCTTAAGTTAAAATTTCCCTTTTTTGCAATTAAAACTGAGCCGACTGGCTTGGCCGTTCGCACATATTCCTTGATTATAAAATTAATTAATTTTCTCTGCCTATCGGAAAGCATGCTGATACTTTATCAAACTGGCACTCTAATGTCAACACTGCCAATTATCCACGAATTAAAAACCTTAAACCAGCCCAAAAAAATCATCTACTATGATACGATGGTGTGTCATAGTGATCAACAAAATAACGGCCTTATCACTTGTCTTTATTGCTACTTTTTTGATTCAACTTGTCAAATAAATTAAAGAGGAAAAAATGAAGAGGGTAACGCTTCTTTAAGCCCTGAAAAGAAAAGGGGTCAACATACGCCCTGTTTCTCTTCTCTTGTCTTGACTCCAACACTCTTTCCAATTTCTTGACAACCTTTTCATAACCGTGAACATCATCTTCAAGCCATCTATGAACCCGCGTTATTGTATCTCCGCCAACTCTCATCTCTCTTATGATCTGTTCGTATGGTTCTTCATTTAGTAACCTCTTAGCGATTATTATTCTCCTGCCGACCATTATTCTTTCGCCTTCAGTTAAAAGATCGCGCAAAAAGTTCTTAACTTCTTCCCGAGACCCCAAGGACTCAACGGCGGTATATAACGCGTCAAGATACTCTATCTTTTCTTCTTTGTTTATTTTTCTTGATCTTATTTTCATAATGCTTTAATTTCTTAATATTTTTATCTGTTACTATGATACACCATCGTATCATAGTAAGTAAAGTACCAAATAAAAAACCGGCAAAATGCCGATTAGCGATAAACTTCATTCTTGTAGCCGATAATCTTAGAATCTTTGTTAATTTCCACAAGAAACCTTCCGACTACTTCAATTTCGTACCAATCGTAAACATAGTCATTATATCTGCCTTGAAATTCAAGAACTGGATACCAAAATTTATACTTTCCAGTATGCGGACGCATCTCGTACATCAATAATGCAAGTTCCACCTCCGGGCCCACTACTTGAATATTAAGGTTTTGACCGTCTTCCGTGGTCAACATTAGAAATTGAGACTCATAAACCTTGCCATTTTCCGTGACAGGAGTGCCGATACTATGTCCATATATTGTGGCTCTTACCAGGCCACGAGATGTGGGGTATTTAGCAGGAAATTGTTTCAATCCGGCAACTAGGTCAGTATGAGCGGTTTTTCCTTCAACGCCCAGAGCAGATTTTTCACCTTGACTTTGGCCAACAGCAACATAAGGATTCGTAACAAGGATGGCAGCTATTACGGCAAATGAGGCAATCTTCTTCATTTGATTCTCCAGGTTTTCAAGTAGCTAGCGGTTGCAATATATCATAGACAAACCTTGACTGTCAAGATTAACTGAGTTTATCGAAATATGATACAATTTAATATCTATGCCGTCTAAACTCAAAAAATTATGGAAGTCGCTGGGGCCCGGTCTTATCACCGGCGCATCCGATGACGACCCGTCGGGAATTGTCACCTATGCGGCAGCCGGCGCCCGTCTGGGTTTATCCGCCATCTGGACGATGCTCTATACCCTGCCGCTTATGATAACCATCCAGGAAATGAGCGCCCGTATCGGCATCTCGTCAAGCTGCGGACTGACCGGGAACATCAAAAGATACTACTCCAAAACACTCCTGTTCTTCATTTCTACGCTGATCATCGTCTCTAACACGTTCAACATAGGAGCCGACGTATATGGTATGGCATCGGCAGTGGAGTTGCTAACACCCCAGTCGACCACGCTTTTGTCTTGGCTGATTGTCGTATTGATACTTATCTTAATAATCATCCTCCCCTACAGAAAAATAGTGATGATATTCAAATGGCTGGCGATATCGCTGTTCGCTTATGTCATCGCCGGGTTGATGGTGGTAGATAATTGGCCATCAATACTGAAACAACTTCTCATCCCAACTCTGCCTTTCAACAAGGAAGGCCTCCTGATGATCGTCGCCATTTTCGGCACGACAATTTCTCCATACTTGGCTTTTTGGCAAGCCAGCGAAGAGGCCGAAGAGAAAAAAATTCAGAACAACACAGACGGCAAACCGCTTATTTGCGAGTACAGAATAGTGACAAGGAATGAGTTGAGGAGAACCGTCAGCGACACGAGGATCGGTATGTTCTTCTCGAACTTTATCGGTTTTTTCATAATTGCCCTAACTGCTTCGGTGCTTTTCAGTGCCGGTATACACAACATAGAAACCGTCAAAGACGCGGCAGAAGCATTGCGCCCCTTGGCCGGCGACTATGCCTATATCTTATTTACTCTCGGCATAATAAGCGCGGGCCTTCTGGCAATTCCCATCCTGGCCGGTTCTTCGGCTTATGTGATGTCGGAGATATTCGGCTGGTCAAGCGGCCTGGACAGGCCGTTCTCAAAAGCAAAGGAGTTTTACGTTATTATAATAATCTCAACAGTGGTCGGTATGGCAATACCTTACTTCGGCATAAGCGCCGTGAAGGCTCTCATATGGACTTCTATAATTCACGGCATAGTCGCTCCCTTTCTGATAGCCACATTGCTCCATATGGCCAACAACCCGGCCATAGTCGGTCCGAATGTAAATAAAAAAACGTCCAACTTTATAGGATATCTGACCCTTGTTATTATGAGCTTGGCTATAATAGTATTATTTATAGCTAATACATCGTTATTCTAATGATAAAGATCCTGAATACAATTTCCGGCAAGAAAGAAGAATTCACCCCGATGGATGACAAAAAAGTCCGTATGTTCGTCTGCGGCCCGACGGTATATGACTACATCCACATCGGCAACGCCAGGACTTTTGTATTCTTCGACGCCTTTGCTAAATATTTAAAGCACAAAGGCTATGATGTTACATACATCCAAAACATAACTGATATTGATGACAAAATAATCAAGCGTGCGCATGATGAGGGCGCCACTCCCCAGGACATAGCCACTAAATACACTCAGGCATTTTTGAAAAATATGAAAAAGCTCGACGTGAAACCTACTAAGAATGCTAAAGCATCAAAATATGTCCGGGAGATTAAAAATCAAATCCAGAAATTAATCAAACGTGGATATGCCTATCCTGTTCCCGCTCTAGAAGCACCCGGACTTGGTGCTGTCAAGGGTGGTGGTTTTCAAGATGTCTATTTTGACATCGAAAAATATGAAAAGGATTTCCCTGGTCAATACGGTAAACTTTCCGGCCAAGTCATCGAGAACCTGGAGGCCGCAAAACGTGTTGAAATGGAGAAGAATAAACGCCATCCCCGCGACTTCGTGCTCTGGAAAGCCCAAAACTATTCCTACGACTGGACAACTAACTCCCCCTGGGGCAAAGGTCGGCCAGGTTGGCATATTGAAGACACCGCCATCTCCGAACATTTCTTCGGACCACAATACGATATCCACGGTGGTGGCCAGGACTTGAAATTCCCCCACCACGAAGCCGAGATTGCCCAACAGCAGGCCGCCTCCGGCAAAGTACCGTTTGTAAACTACTGGATGCATGTTGCTTTTCTTGAAAATCAGCAAAGGAAAATGTCCAAATCATTAGGCAATTTTGAGACATTACACAACCTACTTCCTAAACACACTAAAAATGTTATAAGACACTATTTACTTGCTTTTGCTCATTATAGAACCCCCCTTAGTTTTAGCACTGACAGTTTAGGAATGGCGCGGTCAGGAGTGGAAAATATGAAGACAGCTTTTAGTAAGGTTAATGATGTGTTTAGGTCTGGCGGGGGTGTTGGAGTTCATGGTTTTGAAACTAAATTAGAAAACTATAAAAATGAATTCTATAAAGCATTGGACGATGATTTTAATGTTCCGATGGCGTTTGGATTAATATCCGGCTTATTTTCTGATTTATATCAGAACTCTTCGTCAATGAATCTATCTCAAATAACAGCCGCTTATTCGTTTCTTAATGAAGTTAACAAAATATTTGGCTCGATTCCCATAGATTCAGGTGTTCCTAAAACCATTCTAAAACTTGGTAAAAATATAGATAAACTTCGTAAAAAAGGTGACTATCAAAAATCAGATGGTATTAGGTTGAATCTAGAAGGTAAGGGCTTCCACGTTATGAACACAAAAGAGGGAACGATAATCATCGCTCCCGAAAAACCAGCTAGCAAATATTAATAATAAGAGCCCAGATCGAAGAAATGGGCTACACGATGGAAGATACTGTCTACGGACCGCTGGTTGTGAAAAAGTAATTCTACATCCGCTCCCAGGAATTTCTGGTGAAACGGATGGGGCTTCGGTCGGCTGGAGAACCGTTGTAATTGTGGGTGAGTTCTTCTCCCGGAGATATGTCCCTTAAAGCCCTGAATACCATTTCTTTTCTTTTGGGCCGTCCGTAATGTTCAACGTTGGGATCGTAAGAATGGTTATAAAGACAGCCGAACCCCAACACCAAGGCCGTTTGGTTTCCCCTGTATCCCCAGTTATAGCAGTAGTTAATAAGCTGCAACCCTTTAAAGCGGCGCTCGTCTTTACTGACAACAACAATTACCGGGGCGACTTCAACGATTTCCCTTTTTCTTATACTGCAATTCGCAAAAACACCTCTCCCTTTACGCCGAGCGGTCTTTACTTTGAGCCGTGGGATCATAAGCCCTATTCCCGGCCGGTTGGCCTGAATCTACCCAAAATGTCGTCTCTTAGAGACCTGAATTCAAATGACGCTGTAGCAACAATGGCCAAGGGGATCAAAAACAATGCGAAGGCAAACAGTGCGAGCTGCCATAACGGCGAAGGTGTATCCGAATTCTTCATCGTAAAGAAAGAGGTGAAAACCATTATATAAGCCATCAGGAAATAACCGATAGATACACAAATCTTTGTCCTGATCATCCTAAAATAATTCAGCAGGTCAACGATGGCTTTTTTCTCTCCGGCTATCACTCTTTGGCGGAAGATCCTCTCTGCCTCTTCCCTGCTCTTCTTGTGAGAAATGCCCTTAAGCGCAAGAAGGCCTCTTTGCAGCATCCACAGAGCCAACGCAAGCAAAACAAACGTCAGAAGTGATGTTTCCATATTTCCCTCAATAGTTAAGGATCAATTATCCTGATAATACAATAAAAAATGAATTTGTAAATAGTGGCCGGCGGCGATCGGCTCTTTTCCCCACAACTAATCCACCAAAAAACTTGATTATCCTGGATGATTATTAATAATGGAGAGTATGCTAAGTGTCTCTCCCGACAAACTTCCCCCGCAGAATATCGAAGCCGAAAGATCCCTGCTCGGCTCGATCATCATAGACCGCGAAGCGATAAACAAGGTCGCCGATTTTATGCGGCCGGAGGATTTCTACAACAAGGCCCATCAAAGCATTTACAAAGCGGTTTTTGCTTTGTTCGAAAGAAGAGAGCCCATAGACCTTTTAAGCATCTCCAACAAACTTGCGGAAGTTAAGTTGTTGGATGATATCGGGGGCATCAGCTATATTTCCTCCCTGGTCGCATCGGTTCCGACCTCGGCTCACGTAAATTCATATGCAAAGATAGTTCAAAAGAAGAAAATGCTCCGCGACCTCATAGATACCGCCCATCATATTATCGGGCTTGGTTATCAAGAAGATGACGATGTGGAGAACTTACTGGATGAAGCGGAGAAAAAATTATTCGCGGTCTCCAACAGGTCTCTAACTAAGACCTTCCTGCCGTTGGACAAGCTTGTTCTTGACGAAGCAATGAACAGGATAACCAGCCAGCACGATGAGATACGCGGCTGCCGAACCAACTTTCCCGAACTGGACGACACTCTTGGCGGACTTCAAAAATCGGACTTGATAATACTTGCCGCAAGGCCTTCGGTCGGAAAGACCGCGTTTGCTCTCAATATGGCCTTAAACGTGGCAAAGCAAAATATCCCTGTCGGCATATTCAGTATGGAAATGTCGCTCGACCAGATAGTAGACAGGTTCTTGGCATTGGAATCGGGGGTTAGTTTGCATCATCTCAGAACCGGAAAACTGGGCGAAGAACTTCAGGATGTGGCAGGCGCCTGCGAGACGCTCCGCTCCCTGCCTATTTACGTAGACGATACGCCTTCTCCGAATATTCTTCAGATGAGAGCAATGGCAAGACGCCTTCAGGCCGAGCGCGGATTAGGCCTGCTTATAGTCGATTATCTTCAGCTAATGTCCTCGAGAAGAAATTACGACAGTCCCGTTCAGCAAGTAACCGAAATATCGCGAGGTTTGAAGGGATTAGCCAAAGAATTGAACATACCAATAGTAGCCGTTTCTCAGCTGTCTCGAGCCGTTGAACAAAGAGAGGGCCACAAACCTCGGCTGTCCGACCTGAGAGATTCGGGTTCTATCGAGCAGGACGCCGACCTGGTGATGTTCATACACAGGGACGATAAGATAAACTTTGAAAAAGCCAAAAAAGAGAACAAGGTGAACCGGGCCCAGGTCGTGATCGCGAAACACCGCAACGGCCCTACCGGAGAAATAGGATTTTATGTTGACCCGGCCAGTTTGCGGTTCAAGACGGAAGATAAGTTCCATACCGATGAATATTTAATGGGGGAGGTAATATAAACTGAAAATTAAAATTGAAAAATGGAAAACGACAAGGTAAAATTTAAAATCGAATTAAAGAAGAGGATATATGCTTGGGTTTTAAGGTTAATAAAGTTCTTAGATATTTTGCCAAAAGATCCAATATCAATAAGAATATCTGACCAATTGTTTAGAAGTGGTAGCAGTATATGCGCTAACTACATTGAAGCCCAGGCATCAAGTTCTAAAAGGGATTTTACTAACTTTTTACATCATTCTTTAAAATCAGCCAATGAATCTAAGTTTTGGCTAATGGTACTTATTGATACTAATCGTGGAAATTCAGAAGAGGTTAAAATTATTCTGAAAGAGTTAATAGAAATCTCGAACATTTTAGGAGCAAGCATCCTGACATTAAAAGCGAGAAGATAATTTTTAATTTTTAGTTGTCGTTTTTACTTTTTCATTTTCTGTTTTAAATTTATAAACTACTAAACATGAACACCAAGTTCCAACAACTGGTCAAACTGTTTCAGCGACTCCCTGGTGTCGGTCCTCGGCAAGCCGCTCGTTTTGTCATTGCCCTGCTTGACCGGCCGGAAGAAGACCTCAAGGAACTGGGCACTGCCATCAGTAACCTAAAACAAGAAATAAGTTTCTGCGGCGAATGCTTCAATATTTCAGACAATTCCCATTGCCATGTTTGTTATGATACAAAAAGAGACAGAAACAAACTGATGGTTGTTGAGAAAATAACCGATCTTGAATCAATAGAAAAAACGGGATTGTATAGGGGCCTCTATCACGTACTGGGGGGAGCGATAAATCCTTTGGACAAAATAAACCCCGCCAATCTCAGAATAAAGGAATTGGAAAAGAGATTGGGCGAAATGGCCGAGAGCAACGATATCGAGCTCATCATAGCCACTAACCCCAATACGCCGGGCGAAACAACCGCATTGTATTTAAGAGACATTCTTGCCAACAAAAAAGGCGTGTCGATCACACGCCTTGGCCGCGGTCTCTCCTCCGGCTCAAATCTTGAGTATGCCGACGAAACAACATTAAAACACGCTTTAGATTATAGAAAATAAAAAAGTCGCACTTTCGCGCGACCTAACCGTTCATCTCTAACGAAAGACATTTAACCGCTCCGCCGGACTTTAGAAACTCTGACATGTCGTTTTCTTCAACCGTATATCCTATTGATGTCAGGAGATTGCGGACCCGGCACCTCCCTATCTTTGGCGTAAAAACCATATCGTCAAAAACCACGCTGTTACAAACAAACAGGTCGGCATCTTCTTTCGTTATACTAACGACATTTCTTCCTAATTTTTCTAGCGTCCGAATGGCTTCACTGCTAAAGGTGTCCGAATGGATAATTACTCTATTCGCACTTCTTAAACTAAGGAGGCAGGTGTCCAGGTGATAGAAGATATTCTCGTGAGGAAGATAATGGTCAAGGGAATTAAAACGTAACGGAACCACAACAATATTAGCATCAAGACCATAAATCATAGAAGAAATTTCTTCCACGGCCCTCTCGTTTGTTCTCACGCCATACCCTATCAAAAGAGTATTTTTATCTAAGAATAACGCATCGCCTTGGCCCTCAAAGATTGCCTCGTCAGATAAGGATAGTATTCTACTGGAACCGTAAATACGTCCAAAATAGTTTCGGTTATGTTCTTTTTCTCCTCTTCTTTCTTCCTCAAGAAAATTACTTAATACGAAGTGGCCTCTCACCGGCAAGCCCGCATTGGCAACAAAGGTCATGTCTTCTAAGCCGGGTTGGCTTTCCATGATATATACAACCACGCCATGCCGCCTAAAACTCTCGCGTAATGCCCACCATTGATTACTGGCCAAGTCCTTTCCGGGAGGATTGTCTGGATTCATCATCCTGTTGGTTAAAGACCTACGAGTAACATTGAAAAAAGCAGGTCTGCACATGGTTATATGCGACACAATGCCCTCTTTTGTTAAATAACTTGAGATAGAGCCAAACTACCATTTAATAGTTTAATGGCAAGTAGCCACAAACAAAAATTTCCGCTTAAGCGGAAATTTTTGTTATTTGAACTTTGGTATAGGGTTGTCTGTGCCCCTTTTTCTTATGTTGCCTCGTCTTAGATTTATACCTGAAAACCATCTTCTTTTTACCTTTCCCTTCTTCCAAAACCTTGGCTGTTACCTTTGCCCCAGGAACGGTCGGCTTGCCGACTTTAACCTCGCCATTAGCCACCAGCAAAACATCGTTAAAAGCCACGGAATCCCCTTCGTGTTCTAACTTCTCAATAACCAAAATATCACCTTCGGCGACTTTATATTGCTTACCCCCTGTTTTAATTATTGCGAATGTCATAGTCGCTAAATACTAGTCCTTTTTTTAAGATTTGTCAATTCTGTAATGAGGTGCTAATATGACGATAATATCGCTCTTTTGTCTCGAGGGTCAAAAATGGGAGTCAAGGCATCAAGTTACAAGCTGAATATTTTCTGTAAAAAGCATCCGAATTATCGGGGTATCAGAATACCGAAGAAGTGTGACAGTTGTGCTCTACTTTATGTTCTTTTACATCAACATACAGAAGCCGGGCCCGATAAGCTGGGCAATCTTAATCCTTATGTTTATTTCCTGAATGTCGATTTACAACAAGCATGCAAAGGTTTGTTGGTAAAACCAGAACTTGCTCCGTCAAGATTAGAGTTTACTAAAAAACCGAATACCGAACAAATGCATTATCCGGGGTGCCCGGCAAATCCTTCAAACTCAGAAATGATAAAGAACATGGCCCCAGAAATGAGGAAAAATATTGATATCGGCTGTACCTGCGCCCAAGCAAGTAGAGAATAACTTAAAGCGACACATGGTCGCTTTTTATATTGGCAGCGCCACGGAGAATCGAACTCCGCTTCCATGCTTGAGAAGCATGTGTCCTAACCGATAGACGATGGCGCCATAAAACTACCTGATTTTAACACAAATTTCTGATTTGACAAAATAGGTAAAAGTGTGATATAATTGTATTATACGGTTCTCAACAGAACAGAGAGGAGTCGAAAGATGCGAACCTTCGTACCCATCGGTGGACTGATCGTGTTCCTTATCCTCGTATGGTTCAGCACCTGGTTCGGCAACACCGCCGACAAAGCGCTGAATACCTGCACTGCCGTCGAGCAAGCGCTCGGCGACGAGTGCCAGCCCCCTCGATAGGGGGCTTCGTTCTACTTAGAAAGCCATTTTTTGGACTGCCTCACCAGCAGTTCTTTCTTTTTATCCGGTTCGGCCATTATTTCCTCAACTATTCTTTCCATCCTCATTCCTTGAGAGCCCTTCACCAATATCAAATCGCCTTCCTTTACCAACTCTTGGACCTTTTTCTTGGCCATATCTGCCGTATCAAAAGTGTGGATATTTTCTTTTGGCATCTGATTTCCTGCACTGTCGGCTATGAATTTTGCTCTTGCACCGACGCATACCAATACGTCAACGAAGCCATCCACCAAGTCCCCTACCGTCTGGTGCGCCTGAATAGCGTACTTGCCTAATTCCAGCATATCTCCCAATACGGCTATGCGTCTTTTGGCGGGCAGTTCCCTCAACACGCTTAATGCCAAATGAGTCGAGGCCGGAGAGGCATTATAAGTATCGTCAATGATCCAGGAATTCTTGATACCGGCCAGTATCTTGAGCCGGCCTTTCGGTCCGTCGTAGTATGACAGGGCGTCGCTTATCTCAACCAGATTCATATCCAGCGCGATCCCCACTGCGGCTGCTGCGGCGGCGGCATACGCTTGCGACGGACCAAGCGAGCCCATTACATTTACAGGCACGAAACTGTTCGGACCGTAATGAAGCTTAAAGCTTGTACCAAGCGGTATGTTGTTATCCGTTTTGTGATCAAAATTAGAGACCCTCACTTCAGCCCCTTCTCCGAATCCGTAAGTTATTACCGTTGCCTTTGTTCTTTTTTCCATATCCAGCACAACGTCATCGTCAGAGTTGAGAATGGCATAACCGGTCGGCGCAAGCGCCTCTATCAGTTTTGACTTCTCTCTCGCCACCGCTTCCGAACCGGAGAAAAATTCAACGTGGACCGGTATTTCTCCGACAGCCGTGACAACCCCGATGTGAGGTCTGAACTTTTTCACCAGGCGTTTAATGTCTCCTGGCTTATCTGCTCCGTATTCAAGAACCAGCACCTCCGGGTAATTCCTTGCAAAGAACCAGCCGAAAAACGAGAGGTGCAGAACCTTTGCCCAAAACCACAAAGTATTGCCGCCTTCATAGTAATCATCCATCCAGTTGCCGACAATCACCAATGGCACGCCGAACTCGTTGTTTAAATTGCCCTTTCCGGAACGAACCCTTTTGGTACTGCTTAAAACGGCGGTAATCGCCTCTTTGGTCGACGTTTTGCCGACATTCCCGGTAATGGCAATTATCACGGGCTTAAAACGCCACAAATACATTCGGGCTATAAAATTAATCTTCCAGATAATTATATTTTTTATTAACTCTTTCATCTTCTTGTGGGAGGAATGCTGTAGTAGTTTAACAGAAATTGCGTTATCTCCTTGAACGTAGGCGATAAGCTGTCGGCTGCAAAAGTGATCCCCTTGGGCCTGTCTACTTTTATCAATATCACAAATTTGGGGTCAAAGGCAGGAGCAAAACCGAGGAAGTCGTGGATATACTCATTCTCAAGATAGCCGCCTTTGCCGTCCGGTATTTGGGCCGTTCCCGTCTTGCCAGCTATATCGTATCCGCTTATGCGGGCTTTATCGAAACCATTGTCTACGACGCTTACCAGCATCGACTTGAGTTTTGTGGCGGTTTTCTCCGATATCGGTATGGCAACTATTTCCGGCTGAGTCAATTCCTGGCCGCCGCCTTCTTTGATCATCTTTTTAACCACATAGGGTTTCATCAATTTGCCGCCGTTGGCAATAGCCGAATAGGCGTTGATAAGCTGTAAGGGGGTCACCGCTATCCCCTGCCCGAACGAAGCCGTAAGAAAGTTTATTTTTCTTCCGCTGTAAAGGTTGGTTATATCCCCAGGCACTTCACCCGGCAGATCGATACCCGTTTTTTGGCCGAAGCCGAAGTTGATGGCATAATTCAAAAAGTTATCATCGCCAACCTGGTCTTGTACGTACATCGCTCCGGTGTTTACGGATCTTTCAAGGACCTGGGACATTGTTACCGTCCCGAACACTCTTTCGCTGAAGTTTTTTATCCTATATCCGGCGACTTCCCTGAAGCCCTCGTCCTTGAAAGTCGTTTGGGGCGTTACTGCTCCAAGGTCCAGTCCCATAGCCATAGTTATCGGCTTGAAAGAAGAACCGGGTTCAAAAATTTCCTGAACGCCTCGATTTAAAAAGTTCCTCGGTTCGTATTCGCTGTAATTGTTGGGGTCGAAAGTGGGCCTGTCAGCCATAGCCAATATTTCGCCCGTATTCGGGTCCTGGATAATTATCGTGCCGCCGGCCGCTTCCAGTTTGTTCATTAGGACATCCAATTTATCCTCCGCGGCTTGCTGGATGTTCTTATCCAGGGTCAGGACGATGTCAGCGGGCCTGTCTGTTTTTCCACTTCCGAACAGTTCATCGTCATAGAATGCTTCTATGCCATACTGGCCGGATCTTTTGTCGCCGCTATAGCCCAGAAAACCAAGGACACTTGCGGCCAAAGAGCCACCCGGATAGTATCTGTCCGTTTCATAAGTGATGCCGAGCCCCTTTATGCCGAGTGCTTTGATGGCTGCGACCTGTTCATCGTCTATCCTTCTCGAAAGAACGCGGAATTTATCGGAGCCCGAGTCGATCATATCTTTCACTTCATTCTCATCGATCCCCAGTACGGAACTTATCCGGCCGGCGGTCTCTGCGGAGTTCTGGGTATTTATTTCGGCAGGAACTATGTAAGCAAGGGGGAATTTTTTGTTGGTGGCAACCAAATATTCCTCCAAATATATATTGCCTCTGGCCAATACGTTGGTAATGTTCTCGCTCTGAGCCTGAGCAGTCCGCGAGTAAGAGTGATGCCTAATATAAGTCAGGACGAAAAGATTATAAGAAATAACGGCCGCAGCCGCTAAGATAAGAACGAAGTAGGCATTGATACGAAGGTTGTCGTGTTTAGCCATAGGTCGCGGTGACAGAGGGCGCGCAAATTCTACTTTTGAAGAGCGACGTTGCCACTTTCAAAGATATGAGAAACGTACGTCGCTTGGACCATGTTTTGTCCCTGGGCAAAACTGAGTATAGAAGAAGGATCCTCAATTGACAATTTTTGAGCGGTCAGAAGGCCGTTGAGCTCCGTAAGGCCGGATAATTCTTCGTTCAGCAGGCCTATTCTGTAATTGGAAGAGGTTATGACATTTGAAACCACCACAAAGTACATCGTAAGGAAAATAGCCGCCGCCAGCAGAAATACGTTAAAAACCCCGATACCGGTATAGTTTAAAGTGTGTGTGTTGTGTTTAAGTTGCTTCATCCCAGTATATCAACCTCGATTTATCTATTGCCGTCTTGGTTATTTAAATCGAGATTGATGGTTATGTTATTTAATCAAATTATTTAAGTAATACACGACGATATTGCCTGAAGGCAGATCGAGGTTGTATTACTGGGTCATAATTTCTCTACTATTTTAAGTTTTGCGCTTCTGGACCGAGGGTTTGTCTTTTGCTCCTCCCACGATGGCTTTACGGTGCCTTTGACTACGAATTTTACTATCCCCTCTTTGGCTCTTTTCTTAAAGAGCTCCCTGACAATTTTGTCTTCAAGGCCCTGGAATGATATCACCGCCAGCCGGCCCCGCTGTTCCAGTACGTCTATCGCGGAAGACACCCCTTTCTCGACATTTTTTAATTCCGCATTTACCTCTATCCTTAATGCCTGAAATGTCTTTGTCGCAAAATGGATCTTCCTTTTCTTGTACCAGAACGGCACCGATTCGCCTATCACTTCCACCAGACCCGATGTTGTTAATATCGGTTCTCTCCTTCTGGCGTGAACTATATTTTTAGCTATGCTTTCCGCAAATTGCTCTTCCCCATATTCTTTAATAATTTTTTCAAGTTCTTCTTTACTGTAAGTATTTACAATTTCTGCTGCTGTTTTTACTTTTTCATTTTTACTTTTTACTTCTCGATATGCGTTATAACGCATATCGAGGGGCTCGTCCTTTCTGAATGAAAATCCTCTCCCGCTTCTCTCGTAATGCCACGAAGATAATCCCAGATCGAACAATATCCCTTTCGGTCTGAAATTATGTTCACGGACGATGTTTTCAATGTTCGTATAACTATCGTTGACCAGAGTTATGTTCTCCCTTAATTCGTGATTCTTAATTCTTGATTCGGTCTCCTTAAACAACACCGGGTCCAGTTCGATTCCCAAAACCTTACCACTAGGCGCAACCCGTTCTGCGATTGCTAATGTATGCCCGCCGCCGTCCAAAGTAGCGTCAATAATTTGGTCGCCCGGCTTGGGGTCAAGATATTCGACCACTTCCTTTAAAAGTACCGGCTTGTGAACCGAATTGTTGTCCATATTACATAATTCCCAATTCGCCAAGCTTCTCGGCTATCTTGTCGGAATTCCTTTCAAGGTCGGACCTGTAGTTGTTCCATCTCTCTTCGTCCCAGATCTCCAAACGGTTGAACAGCCCAGCCACCACTATCGACTTTTTCAGGTCCGCATATTTTTTTAAATGTTCGGGGACCAATACCCTGCCCAATGAATCGAACTCTACTTCCGTCGCTCCCGATAAGAATAACCTGGCAAACGCTCTTGTATCCTGCTTAGCCACTGATAACCCGGCCAGCATCTCGGCAAAAGGCGCCCATAACTTGCCAGGGAAGATAAATAAACAATTATCCAGTCCCCTGGTCAGTATCGCTCCTTCACCCAATTCTTTCCTGAATTTTGAAGGTATCGCCAATCTCCTTTTGGCATCCAGATTGTGCTTGTATTCGCCTATCAACATCGTTTTTACTTTCCAAGTTATCCACAGTTTTTATGACTTATACCCACTTCTATCCACAATCTAACACTATGCTCTCATTATATACCACCAGTTTTCAATAAAGCAACCCGAGTTGTGTATAACTAAAAACGGCTATATGCCGTTTTTACCATCTTGGCAGAAAATTTGGTATGAGGTCAGTAATAAATAAGTGAGTTTATTTTGGTCCGGTATTTTTTTAATTTATCTCTTCCGCCCAGCGGCAATTCGATCAAAAACCCCAAACCGACGACGTTTCCGCCAAGCCGTTTCACAAGCTTAACCGCAGCTTCAGCGGTTCCTCCGGTTGCTAAAACGTCGTCAATAATCAAAACTCGTTCGCCCGAACTTACGGAGTCGACATGCATTTCAAGCAAACTTTCTCCGTATTCAAGTTCGTGGGTCTGAGAGATCTTGTCGTAAGGAAGCTTTCCTTTCTTTCTTGCGGCTACCATACCGGCGCCGAGTACATAAGCCACAGCAGACGCAAATAGAAATCCTCTTGCGTCTATTCCTACCACTTTGTTTATTTTCATTTTTTTAAACGGTGTGGCCAGTCCTTTAACCGCTGCTTTAAACGCCTTTTGATCTTCAAGGAGGGGCATTATGTCCTTAAAGCTGATGCCTGGAGTCGGAAAGTCTTTAATTTCTCTTATTTTTCTTTTCAGAAAGTTTCCCGTTTTTTTCAAGATTCGACCTTCGGCAGTAAAAAGAACTTTGACTAATTAAATACAATTTGGTCAATTAGTCAATATGTGCCAGATAACAAAAAACGGAATAACCTATTCCGTTTTACCCTCGTAAAGCTTTCTGTGTTCAACCGGGCGGCCTTCCTTTCCTGCCCTTTCAATGCCGAACTTCATACCTCCTGAAATTCCACGATCTGTATAGACCACCGTGGCTTCCGCCAGGGACCCCCACGCTAAACCCGCTTCAATGCCAAGTTTCCTCTCTTCCGGCTTGTTATCGTCTAGAACTCCCGGCTGGGTGTATAGCAAGTGGCTTGCGATAGGCGCTTCGCCGCGCAGAAGACAGTCGTGTAAACATTCACGAGCATAAGCAAGGTTTTTTTCTACGTCACCGGCATAAGGACTCTCCAGGATCACTCTCCGCATTTCAACCTCGTATAATTAGGTGCTGTTAAGAGAGTATCAGTTGTTAATTTTGAGTCAAGAGGGTTATGTTGTGGGCCGTGTAGGAGTCGGACCTACCGCCTTCCGAATGTGAATCGGACGTTCTACCGATGAACTAACGGCCCCAATATTTCTAATTATAACCCTAACTTATTGATAATCTTTTCGTGGGGTCCCTCTAGTAGTACCCTGATAAACCTGTCGAACATCCCATAGCGATACTGGAACTCATCTTTGTCCATCAAAGTGAACTTGATCTCCTTGCCTACTTCCGCTTCCAAAGCAGTGAGAAAGGCCCTCAATTTATTCTTGCTTATGTCATCCCCCACAATGAACAGGTCTGCAACCGTATCGTAAAGATCCGAACCGGTGTTCTCGGCCAAAAATATCCCGGAGGTTACGGCCAACTTAATTCTTCCGAGTCCCAGTATCTTTCTAACCATTTTGTCTTTCTCCGCGGGGGAGGACTTCAATATCAAACTCTTCAGTTCGCCAAAAAACTCAAACTCCGGATCAAGAAAGTAAGCGGCTTTTTGGTTTTTATTTATCAGCCCGAGTTCAGACAAAGTTCTTAACTCACTCTTTGTCTCCTCAAATGGTTCTTGGATCCTCTTCGATATTTCCTGCGCGTTAAAGTTTCCAGGGTAATTCCTGAACAAAAACTTCAACAACTTGACCCTGATCCGAGAACCGAATAATTTATCAAGAGTATTCTTTGACATTTTGGCCTCTTCATTTAGAATTAATAGTAGTAGATTATCTGAACTTAACTTAAATTGCAATGGAGAAAGTTTTTCTTAAATCCACATCTCAAGAAATAGTTATTAAGGGAAGCTCAAAAGAGGGCCATACCGATGTCTTTGCCTACGATTATTATGACGACGACGACAAAAGAAAGCTCGGAGGCCTCTACATCATCGGCAACGTTAACCGTCCCGCTGCCGACATTGACGGCGCGTTGAGCCGCAGAGACGATGACTCCCCCGACATCACTTACGTCACCAACCTCGTCGCTTCCCTGGCTAAGCGCGAATACTACTCAAGGCCCGATATATCTCCACGGGATGCTTTCTCGGCAACTCTCAAAAAAATAAATGACGTCGTGGAAGAATTCTTCTCCGCCAAAGGCGGATCCGCCTATGGCGGAAAGGGGTTAAAAATGAATATCGGCATATTTGCCGTTGCCGGAGAACAGATACTCATATCCAAACTCGGCAAATTCAAAATAGTCCTCGGCAGAGAATCAAGGACGGTAGACATACTCAACAATGTAGACCTTTTCAGCAAGGAGCAAGTCGAAGAGAAAGAGTTCTCCAATATCGTCTCGGGGAAAATAATGGCCGGCGACAAACTATTCGCTTTTTATCCCAATCGCATGGTCACTGCGAGAGAAAAGGCCATAAAAGCAGATCTTTTGAGGTCCGATGCCGGACAATTCGCGGAAAAAATAAACTCGGTGAAAGAAACAAAACCGGACTTCGATTGCGGAGCATTGTATCTCTCTATAGATAACCACAAGGAGCTGGCGGTCAAAAAACCAAAACCGGTAAGCCCTGTAAACCTTGAAGTTGAAGTACCAAGGATAATATCGTCCGAATTTTCTCTGGGCAGAAAAGTAAATCCTCTTCTGGCATCGATCCTGGCTCCCGTAAAGATGGCAAGGGATTTGTACGGTTCTTGGAGAGGAACCCGTGCCCTAAAGGGGAAGTTCATCCTCCTGTCGTTCGTAGCCGGTGTTCTGGTGGTCGGCGTCGTTTTGACTAAAATGTTGGTGGTCATAGACCCTGAAAGGCGCAAGCTGAATGCGGTCATTGACCAGACCCAAAACAACCTGAAACTGGCACGAACAAAGATAGACCAAAACGACCTCATCGGAGCACGCCAACTGCTTGTCGATTCTCTTTCCAGTATTTACACCGTGGGGCTCACAAATGACAGAACCGAAAAAACAACCGAAGAGGTTTATGGGGTTCTGGACGACATAGACAAAGCGGTTGATGTCTCCCCGTCCCTGCTTGAATCAATGCCGGAGGAATTGAACCAAAGAATTGCCGTGCTGAACGCTCATAAAGATCTCGGCATTGCTATGGATATTTATGAGAACAACTTATATGTCCTAACCCCCGACAACATATTGAAACTTTCTGATGTTGATAAAACCGGCCCCAAAGAACCATCATCATGGCTTAAGTCGAATACCCTACCCTCTCAACCTATAACGCTCGCGGTTGATGGAAATATTTATATAATGAACAGTTCAGGGACTCTTGCCGTTTATTACAAAGGCGAGAAGGCCTCGGAGACCAACACATTCCTTGTTTCAAGCGGCGGAGACGTCCTCCTGACATCGAAAAATTCAGACAAACTTTATTTGGTAAACAAAACCCTTGCCAGGATATACGAACTTGATAAAGGATCAAAAACTCTTCTTAGAACCCTAAAGGTCGGCAGCTCTGAACCTTTCGTTGACGCTTACCTATACGGCGACAATACGATAATTATAACCACCAGAGACAATCGTATTTGGGAGATCAAATAATCAAAAACCGGGTATTGCCCGGTTTTTGATTATTTGAGTTCGACGGTTGCGCCCGCCGCTTCGAGTTTTGTTTTCATCTCGTCGGCATCGGCTTTCTTGACCCCTTCCTTGACGTTAGCCGGCGCTTTGTCGGCCAGGTCTTTCGCCTCTTTGAGGCCAAGGCCGGTTATTTCTCTCAAGGCCTTGATGACCTGTATCTTAGCCGCACCCGCATCTTTCAAGATAACCGTGTAGCTATCCTTTTCTTCCGCAGCTCCGGCCTCGGAACCACCGGCTGCGGGCCCGGCTGCCGCCATAGCGGCTGCTGACACGCCGAATTTTTCTTCTAATGCCTTAACGAGTTCATTCAACTCGGAAACAGGCATTGATCCGACCTCTTCAATAAATTTTGTTTTGTCCATAATAATTTTTTATTTTTTATACTGTAGCTTCTTTTCTTTTTGCCACTTCGCTAAGCGCTACTGCCAATCCTCGTATCGGATATGTCAGCATTCCGACCAATCTGCCTATGAGCACTTCTCGGGAAGGCATCATGGCTATTTCCAAAAACGCGTCCGCGTCTATGAATTTACCATCGACGAGAGCGCCCCAAAAATGAAGCGCCGGATTTTTTTTGGAAAAATTGTAGACGCTTTTGGCTACTCCGTAGGAATCGCTACCCCCCAATACCAGGCCAACCGAGCCATCCATCCCGTACACGTCCAAACCGTCATAATTTTTGTCTTTCGTCGCTAAGTCAATGAGAGTTTTCTTCGTTACAAAATATTCGGAACCCAAAGACCTAAGCAATCTCTTCAGTTCAGTCATTTGGGCCACGGACAGGCCTTTTTCTCCCGTCTTGGAGAACGACGTAAAAACTATGATCTCAAATTTGGGCAGTTTGTCTTTTAACAACCCTAACTCTTCCGCTTTTTTTGTTTTTGACTTCATGTTGTGTTTTTTCTAACAAAAAATCTGCCTACCGCAGATCGACCTACATCAAACTCGAAAGCTTGATTTTCCTCGGTGCGGCTTACGCCTTACGGCAGCACACTGTCTACGGTGTTTCTATACTAAACTAAAATAAAAAATTAAGCAACCCTCTTCTATATAATTCTTAATTACCCAATACATAATTACTGTTAATTTTATTATACCACAAATCACTTCGTGTAGAGGGGCATCCTCTACAAGCCGAGGTGTTTGTGGCGGTTTGTCGCATGCTCGGCTGCCGTTTTTGAGAAAATTACCCGGCTTCCGTCGCGAGTGGACAAATAATACAGATAATCGCTTTTGGCGGGGTTCAGGACCGCCTGTATCGCCGTAATTCCCGGGTTGGCGATAGGCCCGGCCGGAAGCCCGGCGCGGGTATAGGTATTGTACGGCCCGTCTATTTTGATCTCCGCCCCGACCGGCACCTGGCTTACGTCGCAATACCCATAACTCGAAACTTGGAACTTGGAGCTTGAAACGTTACGAGCTTCACGCTCCACGATTTGAGTTAGTCGCCTTAGGCAAGTGCCGTAGGCGACGGTTGCGTCTATTTGAAGCATCATTCCCCGCGCCAACCGATTTTCCATCACTCCCGCCACCAACCGCATATCTTCCTCTTTCCGAGCCTCTTTTTCCAGAATTGAGGCTTTAACAAGAGTATCGTAGAAAACCAAAGTGCTTAGTACCAGTGACGTATCTTTAAATTTAAGATTTAGATGATTCTTCATTTTCTGGGCGATCATATCGGCGGTTTCTCCTTCTCTCTTGAATCTGTACGTATCGGGGAAGAATTGCCCCTCATCGCTCTGGTATTTTTTGGCGAACTCGCCCTCTTCCGTCAGTCCGGCAGAAGCCAGCCGCTTGTCAATGTCAAAAACATTGAATCCTTCCGGTATTGTTACTATGACATCGTTCGATTCGGCAAATCCTTCCGCCATAGAATTCACTATCACCGGCATGGTCACTCCCGGCCTGAAAACATATCTGCCCGCCTGGAGTTTCCTCTCATTGCCCGTAACTATCGCATAAACGATAAAGGCAAATTTGTTGTCTATGACCCTCTTTTCTTTCAATGCTTCGGCAATGGCAGAGACACCCTGCCCTTCGTTTATTACCACTTCTGTTGTCGTTTTGAGGGGCGACTTTAAAATCACATACCCCATCAAGCCGATAAAAACACCCGCCGCTATCAAAGCGACAATATGAACTTTGTGAGTTATAAGTAATTTTCTCAAAGCGGCCAGCAAGTTTTATAGAGGTTTCTCGTCTAATGCGTCGCCGGGAGGAACAATACTTACCTTGCCCGCCTTAAGATCCGCCAACTTCTGTATAACCGTCGGGTTGTCCTTATTTGCTTCAACGCTGAGGATCCTTTCCAGCTGCTCTATCGCTTGTTCAAGCTGTCTTCTCTCTTCATATATTAAGGCAAGATACCATCTGGCATTGGCGTAATCAGGAGAAAGGACGATTGCCCTTTGAAGCTGATTGAGCGCTTTGTCTTTCTGGTTGGCTCTGTAGTAAAGAAGTCCGAGCTCAAATGCCAATCCCGGCTGATTATCATTGAAAGGCGCTATCGTTTCCAATTGCTTTACCGCCTCGTTAAGCTTGCCCTGCCTTTCGTAGACGGAACCGAGGTTATAAATAGCCAGACCGAAGTTGCTGGATAATTCTATCGCCTGTTTGAAAGCGTCCTCTGCCTTCAGAAGCGCGGCATTGGCCTGTTGGTTATTGGATTGCTGTCTAAGCAGGTCGGCTCTTAAAAGATACATACTTCCGATGCGGTTATGGAATGACGGGTCGCCTGGTCTCAATTCAGACGCCTTTAGGTATGCCGTCTCGGCCAGCGTATCGGTGCCTTCAACCAATTGCATCAGGTTTTGGTAGACATTCCCGAGATTCACCCAGTTGTTCGCTTCGTTCGGAGCTACCTGCGTCGCCCTTTGCGCCAGAGCAACGGCAGAAGACAGATAATTTTGTATCCTGTTGTTCTTCTGGGTATCGTCCGGAGCGGCCTTGGTGTTTAATTCTTGAGACAACAGGTTCAACGCCAGTTGAGACGATAACCTATAAAACCTGTCGTCGTTCCCTTTCCAGTTTATGGCTTCAACGGCATAATCCAAGGACTCCCGCGCCTCCGTCTGGCTAAGCGCTTTTGCGTATTTAACATCCGCGACATAATTCAGGGAAATGAAATACAGTCCGACCAAAGCCATTACCAAACCCCCGATAAAGCCGAGGGAGGAAACCAGGGATAACGACGCTTTTTCTTCAATATTATATGCGACCTTCTGATTGCCCCAGACAGCCAACACCGCTAAAGCCAGCAACACGTAGAAAGTGAGAGCCAAAACCAGATTGAAAGGATAGAGGAACATAGCGACAACAGCGGCAATGGTTGCCGAGACAACCCCGATATTTTCCCTGTCAAAGTCAGCCAATCTTGACCTAAGCGCCCTGAACAAAGACCAGCCCAGCAGCCACAGCACAAATCCCAAAGCCGCCAACCCGACAAGACCATTGTGAACCGCCATATTCAATACTTGGGAAGTAGAATCGAACAACTTAACCCCGGACAGCGTCGTATTCCTTAATTCCCCCGCTCCGTATTTATCAAAGGCAAGCGAGAAGTTCTCCGGTCCGTAACCGAAGGCAAAATTCTCCTGCAACACCTTCCAAGCGACGTTGCCGGACAATTTATATGACGGCGCGAGCTCTACTGGCAAGTTGCCTTTCACAAAAACCAAATTAAGGCCCACAACTACCAGGAATATCCCCAAGACCGTAACCGTCATCGGGAACATAAATCTGGACATCCTGAAACCCGCTTTACGGCTTGAGGACAAACTCTCCAGTACAACCACTGCGAGCAAGCCGACTATCGCTACCGCCCACAGAACCCACCAATTAATGACAACAAGTACGGCCAAAGCGGCTAAAGTCCCTATCTTGGAGAGATAACCGAGGATCTTGTTCTCCGGCTTATTCGTATAAAACACCGGGAGAACGATGGCTACCATCATTCCAAGCACGTTTATCGAGCCGAGGGTATTAAATGCCCTGGATTCGGTAAAGTTAAATATCGAAATATCCAAATATTTAAACGCCGAGAAGGCGTATACGCCGAACATCTGAAGAAGACCGTATATCACGGCAACCGCCACCGAGGCCGAAAAGAAAGTGCTCATTATTCTCCCCCTGTCATCAAAAGAGTTGACGATGAGCAGGTAAACCAAAGTCAGCCCAGCAACGGCAAGAAACGCATCGCTCAAACTTACGGCCATACCGAATATGCTTTTGAATTTGGCCACGGAAAACACCGCGGACAGCGCAACCGCGCCGGCTAAAGCAATGACTCCTTTGTCCAAAGGATTGAACCTCCACGAAATTCTCCCAGACATCACCACATCCAAAAGCCATAGCACCAGACCGGCGCCGGCGACTACCGCAAGAAGAAGTTGTTTGTTGAGCTCCAGAACACTTGTCGTCCAAGGCAGAAAGAACAGCGGCATCAGCACAACGCCAATCAACAAAACCCATCGAGCTACTTTCTTGTAGACGGTCTCCGTCAAGACATCGGATGCCGTTTCGCCATCCGATGTCACTAATTCTTCCGTCGCGAATTCCTCTTCACCTGTCCCGCCTGCCCCGTAGGGTGCTTGCTCTTCTTCGGGGTAGCTCGCCTCTGGCGATGGTTCGGGGTAATTCACATACTCCGCTTCGATTGGTTTTCTTTTTAAGAAGTTAATAGACATCGGTATTAATTCTAACCGCACAAAAAATATTTTACAACACATACATATCCACAAATCCTCTTTACGGATAGAGGTCAGGGTACTATTATTAAACCGATATAAACATTACTATAGAAAGATTAATAAAAAGTCATATGTTTAAGATAAAATTCAATTAACACTAATTTTTACTTTTTCATTTTTACTTTTTTATTTGAAACGTGCCTAAGAAATTTTTAACAGTAAGAGAAGTCGCCCGCTTGCTCGGTGTAACGCCCTTGACGGTTCGCAACTGGGATTCCAGAGGCAAGCTTGTCGCCTACCGCAATCCTGTGAACAACTACCGTCTTTATAAAGTCGAAGACGTGGAAGTTCTGTTGAGACAAATAGAGGGCTCAAAACAAAAAGCCCGGAAGTTGAAAATAGATATCTATTAAAACAAAATAACATTCCAACATTCTGCAGAATGTTGGAATGTTAGAAAATTTAAAAATCCCGCAATGGCGGGATTTGAGTTTTACTTAAGCAAATAATATCTGTCTACGAATTCCTTAAGCGGCATATCCGGAAAGTCAGGCGTATGCGCCAAGTGCGCCATATCAATGAACTCCGAAGTGAATTCTGTCACATATCCGTCGCTATCGGTAACAAACTCACAGATCAGTCCGCCGATCCACGGATCAAGACCCTTGGGCTTCATATAGTCAGTCGTTTGCTGTTGAAAACAAGGAACGCAGAGAACAATCGCTTCCGAATGAACCTGTTCGTTGAACACGTGCCAGTTGCCGAGAGCAAGAACGTGAATCTTGTCTTTCAGCCGCCTGGACCTGTTAAGACGAACTTCCGATTCGATAATATTCTGACCCTTGTATGAAAGAGCGTACCCCGCTCCTCCGGCAGGATGAAGCAATTCCACGTTAATGTTCCCCAATTTCCAGAGTCCTACGTCCGGACCAAGATAAACGACATCCGGCCGTTTTTCCGCAAAAAATGCTCTAAGCGCGTCAAGGCCTTTGTGCTTGCCGTGTTGAGCGTCATGATTTCCGCCGATGCCAACCGTTTTCTTGTCCCCATTCAGCTTGGGGTAATGATCGGCCAGAAATCTCATCTGACCTTCGGTGCCCGGAATCAAAACCTTATATTCATTGGCGGGGTGATTGAACGCGCCGGCGCTCCAGTCACCGCTATGGAATACCACACCGACTTTTTCTTCGTCACAAACTTCATAGAACATCTTTATCAGCGACCACAGCTGTTCGTCACTGCCAAAGTGAGTGTCCGAACAAAAACCGGCTTTTTGCCTGTGGACAAATAAATCTTTTGATGGTAACGGCTTAAAGTTAGAGGCCTGTTTTTGGACCAACTCAAATTGTTTGGTGTCCCTCTGTTTGGTATCTTTGGGAGTAAGTATCTGATATCCGGCTTTCTGGAGCTCCTCTATAGCTTTCCATACTTTTTCTTTATTCGTCTTAAAATGCCGCGAGATCTCCCCTTCTGTTCGGGGCTGTTCATCCAGAAATACAATCACTTTTTGAGCTAAGTCCGACAAACCACTTTGCACTTGAACTTTTGCCCTATAGTCGTCCTTCTTCTTGTATTTGTTGAGCTTTATCAGCTTGACCTTAATACCATCTCTGCCCTTATCGCGTTTCAGCTTCCAGTCCTCGTTAAAGTGAAGCTCCAAAATACAAGCGCCGACAACCGGCCCGGATCCACGCTTTCTCTTTCGTTTCTGATGAGGCGTAAGGGACTGCAGTGATGGAACAAGGATACCGTGTATGTTGCCTGACTTGATCCTATCATAAACGTGGGCGCCCCCAACAACCGCAACAACCGCCTCGTCTTCAGAAACAAGCGACTGCGATTCTTCTTCTCCGATCAAATTGGTGACGATATTCTGAAGAGGGTAGCTCTTGGAATAAGGAGCATAGTCCTCGCCCGGATTTATAACTTCGATCCTGACGCCTTTGACTTGAAACTTGGCCCACAAGTCGCCCCTGTAAACAAGGTCGTTTCTTGATTCGTCAGAACAAATTCTCCTAACCATATTAACTACAGCTCCTCGGGCTGATCTGAAAGTGAGATCTCGGGTTCCGCTTATCATATAGGTCTTGAAGGTCTTTGACCGCGGATAATTCTGAAGAACATATTGGATCTGGTCTTCGGGGGTCTGAAGAAATGACTCCCCTTCTCTTTTCCTGCCCAAATGCCCAGTAACAACGTCGCCGACATGAATGGCAAAATCCACTTCATATTCTTTTTCAAATCTTTCGTACAGAGTGTGAAGCAGAGTCGGATTAGAATGCTTACTGCCCAAAACGGTTCCATGAACTATCGCTATTCGTCGAACATAACGCATAAGCCCCTTTTTTCTTTCTTTTTCGGGCTCAATCTGAAGCGCCGTATATTCGGTAGGATCAAAAGAAAGACGAACAGCTTTTGTTTGACGATCGTGTACGATCTCATGTCCGAGCTTATACAATACATCAACCAGTCGAACCGCTTCTTCCTCGCTGGTATCAAACTCCTTGGCAATTTCCGGTATGCTCCAAGGACCCTTTTGAAGGCGCTTCAAGATCCTAACTTCGGGCTTATCGCTGTGTTTTCCGTTTATGCTCCAGCCGCTCGACTTAGCGAATTTTCGCAACTGACTTTCAGTAAATTGAGTGAACTTTTTCAATGTTTCGCTGACACCCAGCGTCTCTAAACTTTTCTTTAACCGCGCTTTTTCTTCAGCAGATAACAAAGAAAACTTGGAAACGGGCTTGGTCTTAGGGGCCTCTGCCTTTTTCTTGGACATTCTCGCTTTCCTAATTGTGAACGAACTTTAGGAGATAATAACAAAACAAATCACTTGGTCAAGTGATTTGTTTTGAATATTGGCGGGAGTGCCCCGACTCGAACGGGGATACCTTCTTTTGGAGAGAAGAGTCCTACCATTGAACGACACTCCCATTACATTAACAGCGAGGCAGTTGCCTCGCTGTTAATAATATCATAAAAATCAAAGAGGTCATCTCTATATATTAACCCGTGAGGCGCGCTTCTTTGTGGGGAGTGCTCTTCTTACACCACTTACAGAACTTCTTGAATTCCAACTTCCTTTCCACCTTCTTCTTGTTCTTGGTGGTATAATAATTTGCTCGCTTACAGATGGTACATTTTAACCTCAATAAATTTTCTTGTGGCATATGGCTTGTATTTATTAATCCTGGAGCCGTTGGTCGGATTTGAACCGACGACCTACTCCTTACCATGGAGTTGCTCTACCAACTGAGCTACAACGGCATTATTTTAGCAAACTTTTCTTTTTTAATCCAGCCCTCAATTTGGGGCTCGATTTTTTGATCATTTTGTGGGGGCGGCAGGATTCGAACCTGCGTAGGCACACGGCCGCTTGATTTACAGTCAAGTGCGATTGACCACTCCGCCACACCCCCATCTGGAGCCGACCCCGGGACTTGAACCCGGAACCTTCGCTTTACAAAAGCGTTGCTCTGCCATTGAGCTAGGTCGGCGGAGAACATTATTATAACATAATTAAACTAACTTTTCGAGTACCTGCGAGAGTTTTTTCTTTAATTCTTCGCTATTCGAGTTCAGTTCTATCGCCGCCTCATATGATTCCTTGGCGTCCTTATGATCCCCCGCTTCAGAATACAGATCGCCCAATTCCTCATAAAGCACCGCGTTCTTGGGGTTTTTTGCTATTTCTATTATCAATCCCTGCTCGTTTTTCTTGAACTCCGCCGCCCCCGTGCCGATGTTGCCTTCGCGTTGAGCCGAAGGGACTGGTCCCTGCTTGCCAGAGGCCGATTCAAATTCGGCAGCGGGACGGTTGGCCCGCTTCCTTATTTTCTTGATAAGCGAATCGGAGAAACGGTCCATTTTTAATGAAACTACCCTGAGCCGCCTAAGCAGTTTCTCTGTTTCAACAAGCCACATTTCCTTGTATTCTTTCACCTTGACACCCTTGGCCCAGTTCCAGACCTCCGGACAAAGATCATAAAAAACATGGCGCCAACCGCTTTCCGCGGAAGCTCCGTTAGTACTCCCTGTCTCGGCTAATTCTTCAAGGCGCGGTAGTTTGCGCCATACGATAAATAATATCCCACCGGCTGATGCCAGGATCAGCGCAAGAGGAATTAAAATGAATTCCATAAATTAGATCTCAAATATTTCAAAACGTCCCACTTGGATATTCTCTCCCAGCTTGGCGATATACTGGTTGATAAGGTCTTTGACCGTAATGTCCTGGTCCTTTATGAACGGCTGGGACAGCAAGTCCTCCAATGTTCCCGGCTTTGCAGCCGCGACTTGCATTGCCAATTCGTGGGCCAGTTTTTGGAACTCTACGTTTCTGGCAACGAAATCGGTCTCGCACAGAACTTCTATAAGAGCGCCGAGTTTCTTGGTGGCATGGATATAGGCGTCAACCACGCCTTCTTTGACCTCGCGAGCCGACTTCTTCTCCGCAACAGAGATACCGTGGGCTTTAAGTACCTCCATAGCCCTTGCCACATCGCCGCCAGCTTCATCAAAAGCTTTTTTGATCTGACCCAAAGACAGACCCGTTGAGTCGCGAAGGTGTTTTATTTTTTCCAAATCACTTGCCATTTACTATGTACCCTATCTTTAGTTTTCCGAAACTTCCTTCTTTATCGCTTCAATTATCAAGTCAACTGACTTTTTAGACCTGTCGTTTGCGGGAATGATGTGGTCGATCTCATCCGGATCGGAGTCGGTATTGGCGATACCAACGATCTTCACGCTCATTCTTTTGGCTTCATGGACCGGCAATTCGCTTTCCTTCAAAGAAGAAACGAAGATCGCATCCGGCACCCTTGTCAACTTTCTAAGCCCACCGAATTTGGTTTGCATCTTTTCAAGTTCTTTCGCAAACACAGTTCGTTCTTTTTTCGTATATTTGTCCAGTTCTCCGCTTTTTTGGGCCTGTTCCATTTCTTCAAGTTTTTTTATCCTCTCGCTTATGATCCTGAAGTTGGTCAAAGTCCCGCCAAGCCACCTGTCAAGAACATACGGCATATTCAATGCCTCGGCCAGGTCCTTCACTTTCTCTGAGGATTGCTTGGTAAGAGATACGAACAAAACCAAACCGCCGTTCTTGACGGTTGTCTTGAGAAATTCTATCGAGTTGTTCAGCTGGGCCTGGGTTTTCAAAAGGTCGATTATGCAAATGCCGTCTCTGACCGTGAAAACATACCTTTCCATCGCAGGGTTAAAAACGGTCTTTTTACGACCGAAATGCATACCGGCTCTCAGCATATCCTCGTAAGGAATTTGTGGGACTTGAGTATTTAACTCGGACATTGAAATATGATACCAAAAGCCGCTTGTAAAATCAACCCCATTATGTTAAAATACTAAACAAATGAAACAAAACATACACCCAACTTACTATCCCAACGCCAAGGCGAAATGCGCTTGCGGCAATGAATGGACCACTGGTTCGACGTTGCCCGAGATCCACACCGGTATCTGTGAAAAGTGCCATCCTTTTTATACCGGCACGGAAAAAATACTGGACACCAGAGGAAGGGTTGAAAAGTTCAAGAAACGACTGGAAAGATCGGCGGAGAAAGTGAAAAAGGGCAAATAATATGGCAAATAGCGTGATCGTAGAAGTAAGAGCTGGAACGGGCGGTAACGAAGCCGCTCTTTTTGCCGCGGATCTATTCAATATGTACAAAAGATACGCCCAAACGAAAGGGTGGGGATTTGAAGTTATCGACTACAACCAGAACGATCTGGGCGGTTATAAGTCAATGGTATTTGAACTGAAAGGAGAGGGGGTTGACAAAATGACCAATGAATCAGGGGTTCATCGGGTCCAAAGAGTCCCCAAAACGGAAAAATCGGGACGCGTACACACTTCCACAGCCACAGTTGCGGTACTCCAGAAAGCAACCGAGAGCGAGGTTCAGATAAGGCCGGATGAGATAGAAGTGAGTTTCTCGCGGGCCGGCGGTCCAGGCGGACAGAACGTCAACAAAGTTGAGACGGCCGTAAGGGTGCTTCACAAGCCGTCGGGAATAGTCGTCTCATCCCGCTCTGAAAGAAGCCAGCAAAGGAACAGAGACAAGGCAATGGAAATACTGCGCTCGAAACTATTGGAGATCAAAAAGATGGAAGCAACCGGCAATATTACCGAGGAGAGGAGAAAGCAGGTAGGCTCCGGCGAGCGTTCGGAGAAGATAAGAACCTACAACTTCCCTCAGGACCGAATCACCGACCACCGCATCAAAAAGAGCTGGGGCAACATAGACCGCATCCTCAACGGCGATTTAGATAAGATATTCGGTTATTTTTCTTGAGCAGCCGGCGCTTCCGCCGTTTCTTCAGCAAAAAAACGGTAAAAAGAAAAATCGGCTTACTCGGCCGATTTTTCTTTGGAGACCTGTTCCTGCGGCTCAACGCCTTCTTCAACTTCGGCAGCGGGACGCTTGATTACCTCTACGTCTTCAACACCGGTAGTTGGGGTCTCAAGTGACGCTTTGAGCTCTTCTTCAGACATCGGCTCCTGAACAGCAGCTATAATAGCATCGTCATCTTCGGTAGTTAATTCCGCAAGAGTACCTAACCCTTGTTTTAAATCCTTAATAGTTATCTTGTCGCCGAAATTTTTCAATATTGAGATATCGATTTTCAGTTCGTGGGGTAAATTTTGTGGAAGCGCCTCAACTTCAAGTTCGTTCACATTCCTCACAAAGATGCCGCCCAACTCCTTAACCGCCGGCGACTCGCCGACGAATACAACCGGAACATTGGTCTTTATCTTCTCGTCCAATCGGACCTTATAAAAATCAGCGTGTAAAATACCGTCCGTCAACGTATCCCTTGAAACGTCGTGGATAATGGTCGGATACGACTGTCCGCCGACGTTGATGTAAACCAAGGTTGACTCCCCCGCCATTTTGAAGGCCTTGTTGAAGTCCTTTAGGGGTACTTGTAACGGGAGAGGTTCCTGGCCTTTTCCATACAAAACAGCCGGAACATATCCGTCCCTTCTTAGTTTCTTGACCCCGCTGCCCAATACCTCTCTGTTTTGGGCATTCAGTTCGATTTTATTCGATACTTGAGCCATATTAAATTATCCTCGTGATATTAGCACAAAAGGACAATCCAATCAACTATTTCCCCATAAACAGCTTAATTTTTTGAGAGACGACTTTTTTAACTTCCTCAACTGCCGGAGTCAAATATTTGTACGGGGTGGTCTCTGCGGGTTTATCGTGAAAAACTTGATGTATGCCTTCTTTATATGCCACGCGCAGTTCGGTGTTGAAATGAACATTAACTATCCCCGCTTTTATTGAAGCGGCGACATCCTCGTCTTTCAATCCCGATGCCCCATGAAGCACGTAATACGGCCTCGGCTCGGCGGCTACGATCTTCAAAAAATGTTCGATATCCAGCCTTTCTTCTCCCGCCTTAGCGGGACCCCGCTGTGGCGGGGCTGGTCTAAATACAACTTCTTTGACAATGCCGTGAATATTGCCAAAAACAATGGCCATACGATCAACTCCTGTCCTTGATACAAAGTCAGCCACCTCTTCGGGTTTTGAGTAGTCAGCCGTGCTTATTTCTATTTTTGTCTGAACTTCCGAAGAACCACGCAAATATCCAAGTTCGCCTTCCACAGAAATATCCGGTTTCATTGAACGGCAATAATCTGCGACTTGTTTTGTTAGCGCGATATTCTCTTCGTTCGGAAGTTTGGAAGCATCGATAATTATCGAATCATAACCGGCATCTATCGCTTCTTTACACTTCTCAAAACTCTTAAAGTGGTCGGCGTTGAGAAATACCGGGAAACCATACTCTTCGCGTAATGCCCGGACCAAAGCAACGGCTTCTTTAAGACCGATGAAGTCCGCCTCCCCTTCGGATGTACCAACCATAACGGCCGGGGCGCCGGCATCCTGAGTAGCCTGGACTATCCCCCTCAACACGTCCGCCGTCGCAAAGTTAAAATGCCCGATGGCATATTTCCCGTCTTGCGCTTGTTTTAAGTATTCGTTGAGATCCATTTTATGTCGTATTTCACAACTCTATAAATCCTTTGATGATATTTTCCTCAACTAACCTGTTCATCCTCTCCCGTCCCAGATATTCAGAGAATACTTTGTTCCACAACGCTTCCTGCTGATGGTAGAGATATTTGATCTGGCTTTTTTTGACCACAGACATTATCAGGTCTATCAAGTCAAAGCTTATCAGTTTTTCTTCCCCTTTTTCGTCTTTGAAAAAGTCGCCGACAAAATCAAGGCCTGTCCAGTAGCCAAGATTCAACCGGCCCTCATTCTTTCCCAGCATCCTTGATAAACGGCCCAGATCCTCTTCTGCCCTGAACCAATGCTCCGCCTCGGGATTTACGTGCTGTTCAAAAAGGCGGAAATCGGACTCATCGTCCTTTGCCAGATATCTTTGGACAACTCTCCAGATAAGCTTTCCTCCGTCCGGCATTTTATCCTCGGAAACATCACCCCGCAATAAGGACTGCAGCTTGGGAATGAAATCTTTGTCTTCCATAAATTTCCTGAACAGCGCTGAATAGAAAGGCACTTCGTGGAGGTAGTGGAGAATGAGCGTAAACATACGCATCGTCTCTCCCGGAGTATCTATGGGCAAAGGAATTATGAAAATTATGCCGTATTCTTTGAGATGGCTGATGTTGTGGTATTTCTTCTCAAGGAATTTCTCCGCCACCGAAAGCCATTTTTGGTCAAGTACTATCAGTTCGACGCTTCTTTCTTCAAAATCATCGGGGATCAAAGAACCATATGATTCCTCGAAAAATTTGTGCATCCACTCTTTGCTTTGCGTGAAACGAAGAGCGCTGACCACGGAAGCGAATCCCTCTTTTTCTATAAGTTCCCGCACAGTGGCATAGCCAAAATGGTTGAGAAGGTTGTCGGGTTTGTATTTGTCCAGCAGCTCCGCGACTTTCTCTCTCTTGATAAAGAGTCCCCGGGGAGGAGTAAAGACCTTGAAGGCCATTTCGCATAACTTCCCGCAAGCAACGGACATTTGGGCAAGGTCCGGTTTATCCAGCGCATCGTAAAGCTGCTGATCAAGATAAATAAGGCGGTGAACCAGAGCGTTGTATACTTCCTCGGCCTTTGACTCCCTGCTTAATCCCAATTCAGTCAGGGTTCGGGAAACGAGTATGTCGTTCTGATTGGCTATGTCTTCTATTACCCCATCCTGTCCGCTTATTGCTGACATTTTCTGGTCCAAGTTCAAAAGAAGCTCCGGCGATACTCTGAGTATCCTTGAAATTTTATTATATGCGTCCTTCATAGGTTTCAACTTTAACCAAAGGCCATTGTCCCCAGTCGTCTTTTCGCAATATCCCCGCTTTTGCTCCATATTTGGTCACCACCGATGAAGCGTTGGCCGTAGCAAATTGTATCGCTTTGGATATGTCTCCGGATCTTATGTATTCCGTTACGAAACCGGAGCTGAATGCGTCCCCTGCTCCGGTTCTTTCAACCACCGGGGAATCGGGCACACCGGCTCTGTAAATATTCTTGCCGTCTGATACAACAACCCCCTCCGGCCCCTTGGTCATAACAAATACTCCGCCGATGATATCATCCATCGCTCTGAATATCTCCGACTCTTTGTCATAATCTATTCCAACCAATTTGGATGCCTCTTCCTGATTCATTATTACGATAGAAAAATGTTTCAGTAGTGGTCTCAATTTCTCCAAGCCGTGAGCAAGTTCTTTGCCGCCGGGATTGGTGGCCAGTTTTACTTTGTTCTTAACGGCCCAGTTGACTGCCGTCTCCAAGAGATCATAGTGTCCGCCCAAACTGTCCAGGAAAAGCCAGCTTGCCCCGAGCTTGTCGAAAGGTATTTCCTTCACATCAAAATTCTGCCCCTCGCCTTTGTATGACAATATCGTCCTTTCCCCGCTTTCGTGGACAAGGATAACGGAATATGCGGTATGGCCGTCTTTGTTTATCTGGAAGCGGTCGGTACTCACTCCTTCGCGGTTTAGCTCGTCGGTAATATCCTTGCCGTTGAAATCATCACCTATCGCTCCGACGCAGGATGTCTTGAGTCCCTGCCGCGCAAACGTAACCGCGGCGTTGGTGCCGCCACCGCCCGAAGTGAATACTATATCCTTTATTTCTATCTTCGAACCAAGCGCAAAGCATTCCCCTTGGCCTGTGGCAAAACTTTTATCCTCCACTATCTTGAACTGCTCGCTCTTCATAAAAATGTCCCTCGTAGCCGAGCCGATGGTAATTACGTCGAATTTTTTTGTCCCGAACATATATATTAAGTATATATCAATACACCGCTTTTTTCATATTCTCAAGCGCTTCGTCCAAGTCCTTTCCGTTCCCAAAAAAATAACTCCCTACCGCCAGCACTTCTGCCCCCGCTTGGACAACTCTTTTTGCCGTAGCAGGATTAATTCCCCCGTCAGCCCATAATTTGACGGCCGGATATTTTTGTTTGAAGTCGCGCATCTTGCTCAAAACATCTTCCCTGAACTCGCTTCCGTAAAAACCGGGGTCAACAGTCATAAATTGTATAAAGTCGGCTTTGTCTACAAAAGGGACAACGGCTTGGATCGGTGTCGATGGGTTCAAAGCTACGCCGGCCTTCTTTCCCGCAGCTTGGGTTCTGCTTATCAATTCGTCCATTTGGGCCGTAGATTCAATATGGAAGATAAATACCTCAGTCCTCGTTTTCAACCATTGCTCAAGGATATTTTCCGGATTCGCCACCATCAGATGAACGGTTATGGCAAGAGGAGTGTGAATTCTCTCCAATTCCTCTATTCCGTTTATTGTCGTATTCGGCACGAATATCCCGTCGGCGATATCCAAATGAACACGTGAAAAATGCGCTTCCGCCGAACGGAGCATCTCATTAAATTCATCCGGGTCACTTGTTAGTATGGCTGGAACTATCTCAGTCATAATTAATCGGTTTTAATGTGTTTAATTGCGTATGCCAGATCCCCTCCCTGGCCGGGCAGGCCTACCTTCTTTCCGGGATTAAATATGTTTTGGGGGTCAAAGATCTCTTTCACGCTCTCGAACAATCGATAAACTTCTTTACCGTACATCTTCTCAAGATACGGCGTCCTTATCAGTCCGTCGTTGTGCTCGGCTGTTATTGAGCCGCCGTACCTAATAACAAGATCGTACACCTTGTCGGATATTTCAGGAATGATCGCACGCGAGGCGGGATCACTGATGTCCATTATCGAATATATGTGCAGATTGCCGTCGCCGGAATGGCCGCCTACGGCATAGGTCATTTTGTCTTTATACGGTTCAAGCAGCTTATATAGGGCGGGAAGAAATTCTCCCAATCTTTCGGGGCGGACGATAAGATCGTCTATAAAAGGGGTCGAGCGGCGTTTTTTGAGATGTGAGCGCAGAAGACTGAAAGCTTCGCGGCGAATGGTCCAGTATTTCTCGGCCTCAAGTTCGTTCTTGGCAATTCTTGTCTTTGCGCCGAATCTGGAGAGCGCGTCCTGTGCGTCTTGCGCTTTGTTCTTTGTTTCCTCTTCGTCATTCCCCGTAAATTCTGCCAGCAAAACCAGCTTCGGAAGCCCGCCGGTAAGTACCATTTTCATTTCCGGCAAAAAACTAAAACCTAGCTGGATAAGATTTTTTACGCCCAGTTTTTTGGCAAAGTCCCGGAAATAACTGAAAACCAGTTTGAGGGTCTTATCGTCATACGACTCGAAATCCTCCGGCTGAAATTTCAAAACTTCACTGACCAGCTCCGGAAGCCGATTAATATCCCGCAGGAAAATGACAAGCAGTTTGGAATATTTGTCGGGCTTGATGAGTCGAAATTTAATTTTAGTGATCAGACCGAGGGTGCCTTGCGAGCCGACAAAAAGTTTGGTGAGGTCGAATTTTTTCTTATCCCACACATCCCAGAGAGCATAACCGGCGGAATTCTTGGACACATTGGGTTTTGCTTTCTGAATTGTGTCGTAGTTCGCCTCCAGTAAGTCGTACGTTTTGCGGTATATTTCCCCTTCGAAGCCATCTTGCCTCTTTTTTTGCTCCAACTCGTCAATGGTCAGCGGCTTTAAAACATATTCATTCCCGTCGCTCAAAACTACATTGAGCTCCTCCACATACCTATCCGTTTTCCTGTAGCGTAAGGATTTCTCACCGCCGGAATTATTGGCCACCATACCGCCCACGGCGCAAAGTTCACGGGAAGCCGGATACGAGGGCATAAGCAAGCCCCTTTTTAGGGTTTCTTTTTCAAAGTCCCTATAAAAAGCGCCCGGCTCAACGACCGCATATCCGTCGGCCGGCGGAATCTCCCTTACCTCTAACACTCTGTTCATATGCGCCGTAAGATCCAAAATAATCGACTCATTCAACGGTCCGCCGGACATATCCGAGCCGCCGGCCCTAGCAGTTAAAGAAAGATTCGGGATAGATGATTTGTATTCAGAGACAAATTTAACCAACTTTCTCACATCTTCTGCGTCTTTGGGTTTTACGACCACTTCCGGTTTTACCTCAAAAATACTGGCATCGCGGCCGTATTCTTTCAGCTTATCATCGCTTTCTATAACTTCACCTTTTACGAGTTCTTTTATTTGATTAGCCAACATTATCGTGTTAATTTTTATAAATACGTTCTTTGAGGACAACAGATGTCCAACTGGAAAAAGTGGGCCCTGTCTCTTTTGATCGGACTTATCGTCGCTTCATTGGGACTTCTTCTGGCCTTTTGGGTCGGCACACTCTATATGGAGTTTGCTTTTAAAGTGGGCGGGAGCTAATAAGCTCCTTTTTTAATTAAATTTCGCAAGGCGTCTCTTGTGCCTTTCTTCACCGGGAAACGGTGCCTCAAGCCAGACCTTTATAGCCCTTTTTGCGGTTTCTTCGTCCATCGGTACTGATCCTTCGAAAGTCGACCCGATAGCCAACCCTAAAGACAGGATATTGGCATTGTTGTGCTCACGAGATAATTTAACTATTTCTTCGGAACCGCCGTAATACACCGCCGCTCTTACCCCTTTGTATCGATTAGCCACCATCGCTTCGCCCTGTCCGGAGCCGCCCATTATTATCGCTTTTGAATTATCAGGGTCTTGAGAGACCTTTTCAGCCGCTTTTGAAATAAAATCCGGATAGTCGTCGTCTTTGTTTAATTCAAAAGCGCCCATATCCTCATACTCGTATCCCCACTCCTTCAACCACTCTTTTATTTTTTCTTTTAGTTCGAACCCTCGATGGTCGGCAGCAAGATATATCATGGTTTAGAAATTAGATATTAAAAATTAGAAATTCCTATCTGCGGTTCAGATACTGAACGGCAGATAGGGTTGCTATACATCCTTGACCGGCGGCAATAACTATCTGCTTGAATGGGACATTGGTTACGTCGCCGGCGGCATATAGCCCCGGTAAATTCGTTTCACAGTTGGCGTTGACGACTATTTCCCCGAACTGGTTCTTCTCAACTTCTTCGGGAACGATCCCTGAATTAGGTATCATACCTATATGGATGAATGTGCCGTCTACTTTCAGTTCCTGTTCGTTTCCTTCGCCAGTTGGCGAATTGTCCTTGTACTTCAGACCTGTCACGAATTGTTGTCCGAATATTTCCACAGTATTGGCATTATATATTATCTCAACATTCTGTTTCTTTTTTAAATTCTCTATCAAAATGTTGTCGCCCTTGAATTGAGGATTTTTATTGAGCACATATACCTTTGCGGCGATATCGGCCAGCATAAGACCCGATTCCAGTGCCGAATTCCCGCCTCCGATGGTAGCAACTATCTTCCCGCCAAAGAGCGGACCGTCGCAAGTCGTACAATAACTTACGCCCTTGTTCCTGAACTCTTTCTCGCCAGGAACATTCAGTGGTCTTGGGTGCACCCCTGTAGCAACTATCACTGTTTTAGCGTTATAATCTTGGCCGTTTTTCGTTTTGATAACAAAGGAGCCGCCTGCCTGCGCAGGCAGGCTCCCGTCTTTTTGAACACTCTCAACCTCAACTCCTTCTTCAAGATCAACTTTGTACTGTTCTAGGTGTTTCCTGAATTTATCAGCCAGAGCAATGCCGTCGGTCATACCGTCTCCGGGCCAATTGCCTATCTCGCCAGAAGTAGCCACTTCGCCGCCAAAATCCTTTGATATAATTTTAAAATTGAGCCCGCGCCGAGCGGCATAAATACTGGCCGTTGTGGCCGCCGCTGAACCCCCGATTATAATTAGGTCATATCTGCTATCTGCCATAGAATCATTATACTAAAGATTAATATTAAAAAAACCCCTATTGGGGTATCCCTTCTAATATCTCATCCCGAATCTTATATTATAAGTTCCGGCGGCAGAATGGATTGCCGCAGCGCTTAGAGGAATGATAAACCATAATTTGCTATTTTTCTTCTTAAGTTCGTGGCTTAACAAGAATATGGTAGTATCAGTAGTGGCAATAATGGCATAGTTAAGAGGCCTTCCGGATTTCTGAACAGGAAATCCGTATATGTTCTTTTCCTGGCATTCATTGCACTTACTCCAAGCGTAGAATTTACTTTCTACGTTATAGATCGTAGATCCCGCAAACAGAAGATTGACCGTCCAGAATTTTTTATCCGCTACTTTCTTTGCCTGATTTTGATCTTGAGCAAAGGCGTCAGAAGCGATGATCAAACAAAAAACAACCAGAAAGGCGCCTTTTCTTAGCAATTCCTGCCTCCTTGTTTTTAAACTGCTGTTGAATACCAAATTATACCACATTTTTTAATTATGAGTAAATACTTACTATTTGTTTTGGCCTTGAGCGTTGTTACTCATTTCGCTTTTTTCGGCCACCCAAATGAAACGGTCTTTGACGAGGTCCATTTTGGCAAATTCGTATCGGGATATTACACGGGAGAATACTATTTTGATATCCATCCGCCTCTGGGAAAATTGATGATAGCCGGATTCGCCAAGCTATTTGATTTTGAGCCGGAGTTTAACTTCGCGGAAATAGGCAAAGAATTCCCGGACAAGAAATATTTGGCTCTGCGATTTCTGCCTATTTTGGCGGGTACGCTTTTGCCGCTCGTCATATTCCTGCTTATCAAGGAGCTTGCCCTGAGCAGTTTAGCTGCTTTCACCGGAGCGTTGCTGATAATTTTTGACAACGCGCTATTAACCCAGTCCCGCTTAATTCTTCTTGACCCGTTCCTGCTTCTTTTCGGCTTTGCATCGCTCCTTTTCTGTTTCAAAAAGAAATATCTGCTGATGGCAATCTTCGCCGGCCTGACCATTTCTATCAAGTGGACCGGATTGGGGTTTATTGCCCTGCCGATTGCGATCGAATCATACGAAAAATTTAGAGAACTACTGACAAATCGATCATATGATCGATTTGTCAGTAGTGTTTTGGGTCTTGCCAAGTTGGCTTCTTTTTTCCTTATTTCTCTAGCAATCTATTTCTCAATTTTCGCTCTGCACTTTGCGCTTCTGCCAAACCCCGGCCCCGGCGATGCTTTTATGAAACAGGGTTTCCGAGAGGAGAATATTGTTAAAAATATCTGGAATCTGAACCTAGAAATGTATAGATCAAACCAGCGGCTTACCGCCACCCATCCATACAGCAGTTCTTGGTACGAATGGCCTTTCTCGTATAAACCCATCTTTTACTGGGTTAGAGATGGCGCAAAAATTTATTTACAAGGAAATCCGGTGATATGGTTGGCCAGCGCGATTGCTGTCGCAATCAGTATTAAGTATCTAGTATCTAGTGTTAAACGGAGAAAACCAGATAAAATTTTAACGATGTTATTAAGCGGTTACTTCCTAAACTTGCTGCCTTTCGTTGGGGTTAAACGTGTAATGTTCCTATATCACTACTTGACCGCACTGATATTCGCAATTTTAATCCTTGTTTATTTGGTAGAAAAACAAAAAAATCCCAAAAAGATATTTGGGATTTTACTTATTGTAAGCATCGCTGTTTTTCTCTATCTTGCCCCGCTTACATACGGCCTTGAAGTACCCCCGCAATTTAAATTTTATTAGCGAGGTATCCCTGATACAAAAGCAACAAGCCACAACAGCCACGCCCATACAGAAAAACGGTTGAAGTAGGTCTCAAAGTCCCCTTTTACCTTTAATGCACACAAAGCCCAGGCAAAATGAGTAGCCATTATTATAAGCGACAATAGTCCTGAAACCGTATGCAAATTCCACACCCAACTTTTAGCCGCCAGGACACAGACAATTACGGTTCCGCTTACATCGGCGGCGAGACCGATACCAAACAACCATACCATCCACAAACTCAGATCTTTTCTGAATTTATGGACCCAGATAACAAAACTGTAAAGTAAGAGCGCAACAACAAACAAAAGCTCAAGTGTGCGCATTTTCCACCCTTAAGAAAGGTCCCGGTCCAATACTAGCAAACAAAAAACCGCCTATCAACGGCGGTTTTTTGTTTGCTTACCAATCATAGTTTTTAGCTTTCTGATAGAGTTCTTCTATTTTATCCCAGTTGAGATTATTGAAAAACGCTTCGATATACGCTTTCCGGTCCGAGCCGGTATCTATGAAATATGAATGCTCATAGACATCCATCGCGATTATGGGCATCGCTCCCCATATGCCGCCGTGGTTTTGAGCGTCACAGGTAAATATGCGTAATTCTTTCTCGTGCATGTCCCAAGCCAGAACAACCCAACCTCTTGCGGCCATTCCGCAAGCGGAAAAATATGTTTTGAATCCATCAAACGAACCGTACCTTTGCGCAAGCCGGTCTGAAACTTCCCCTTTCGGGGAACCGTCGCCGCCAAGAATGGCGAAATAGTTCTCATGCAAATACACGCCATTGTTGGCAAAGCTCTCCCCGTTTTTTAATCCACGGAGTTCGCTGTATGTCTGATTCCCCTCGGCTTTGCCGCTTTTTACTATGGGACCGAGTTTTTCCTTTATTTCGTTGGACTTATCCACGTAGCCCTTGTACAGCTTGCCGTGGTGAATATCTACGGTCTTTTGAGAAATACCCTTGAGCGATCCCGAATCGTACGATAAATTTTTGAATTCCTTCTTTGGCATATTATTTTATTCCCAAATAGTCATTTATTTTTGGTTTATCGAAACCGATGACTATCTTCCCGTTTATATCTATGACCGGCACGCCGAATTGGCCGGTTTTCTCTATCATTTCTTTTTGCCGCGGAATGTCTTTTGAAACGTCATATTCTTCGTAGTTGAGTTCTTTTGACTTGAAATATTCCTTTGCCATTTTGCAGAAAGCGCAAGTCGGAGTTGTGTAAATTTTTATCGTAGTCATAATGTCTGACCTTATTATATACCGGCTTTGCTTAAACACAAAATTGTGATATTCTCTCCACAGTCGTTTCTTTACAACACCAGAGGAAACAAGCGTGAAAAAGGCGTCTTGGCTCCTGTTTTTTCTCTCATTGCTTATACCTTCCGGGGCAGCGGCCCAAACAAACGACCTGGCATCCTGGACTGTCCAAAAGGTCATCGGGGACGCCGAAGACAACAAACAAGCAAAGGCCAGGATAATATACCGAGAATCGTCAATAGAAGAAGAATTCGACCCGAATGGCAAGTTAAGATCACGGAAGCCAGATAAGGGAACATCGACGAGGACTGTCGACGGATCGGCCAAATCTAGAGTGGCCGGATTCGAACTCGACCTGTACGAAATACTGACCGATACCTATAACTTCAAGTTGGCCGATACGGGAAACGGCACCGGACTCACCGTAATAGACAATAGGGTCTACGTTGTCGTTGATTTTGCCCCCAAAGAGGGGTTGAGATTCAGAAACCTTCCTGATCGTTTTACACATCGGCTCCGAGGCAGAATCTGGGTTGATGTAAGTGGAAACTATTACTATATTCTCAAAATGGAAGCTAATATTTCCGAGGAATTCAGTTTTACCTATTGGAAGTGGGGCATAGTGCCAATACCCATCACGGTGAAGAAAATGAGCCTCACCCTGAACCAGGAGCGCCTGGGATCGGGGGTGGTAGTGGAAAGGTCAGCCGAGGCCACGGTCGTATTCGACTCCCTCCGCGACGGAAGCAAGGAGTACAGTTACGCTTTCGACAACTTTACACCAAAAAGATAGGGGCTCCGGCCTCTTTTTAAACAATGTTCAAAACAACCAAAAAAGATAAATACACTAACGCCCGATTGGGCGTTTTAAGCACGCCTCACGGCAACATAAACACTCCTTCTTATGTCATAGTCGCAACTCACGCGAAAGTAAAACTTCTGGAACCCGCTGACCTGAAAAGGACAAAAACGCAAGTGGTTATCTCAAATACTTATCATCTTTGGGATAGGATCAACCTGGACAGCAAGGAAAAGAATTTGGTCCACAAAATGCTTGGAAGAAAAATCCCTGTTATGACCGACAGCGGCGGTTTTCAGGCATTCTCTCTTGGGTTCGGCAACAAGTTTAGAGTCGGTAAGGTGTTAAAAAAGAATACTCGCCCCGTTAGAAGTAGGTCGCTAGAGGCGACCGCAAGTTCTAACGGGGTAGAAATTACCGATAAGGGGGTGTGTTTTCTCCTGGACGGCAAGAAAAGATTTCTAGGACCGGAGTTGTCAATGAAAATTCAGGAAAAACTCGGAGCCGATATCATCTTCGCTTTCGATGAGTGCACGTCTCCTCTGGATGACTTTGATTATAATAAAAAGGCGCTTGAGAGAACGCACAAGTGGGCGTTGAAGTGCCTGGCCGTTAAAACCAGAAAAGACCAGCTGTTATTCGGCATAGTACAAGGTGGAAGATTTAAGTCCTTAAGGACCAAAGCCGCCAAGTATATCTCCTCGCTTCCATTCGACGGCATAGGTATCGGGGGTTCTTTCGGAAAAGACGAGATGGTTGAGACGCTTAAATGGGTTATCCCTTATTTGCCGGAAGAAAAACCAAGGCACCTTCTGGGTATAGGCAAAGTAGAAGATATCTTTAATGCAGTTGAACAAGGGATAGACCTGTTTGATTGCGTTATCCCAACCCGAGAAGCCCGTCACGGAAGGATTTACACAAAAAATGGCCACTTTGATATATCAAAACATAAAAATAAAAACATCCCGCTTGAAAAAGGATGTGGCTGCCCAACTTGTTCCAAAAAAATAACTCGTGCCAAGTTAAACGAGTTATTTAAAAACACAGACAAAACCAAAGCGCAACGCTACGCTACCATACATAACATTTGGTTTTTCAATAACTTGCTCGAAGAGATCCGCGGGTCAATAAAAAATAACAAATTCAAGCAATTTAAAAATAGGTTCCTAAAACAATTCGAGTCCTGAAAATACTATCTCTCCACGGACTTGGATTTTTTTGAGAAAACGTAGAGGTACAGAATATCCAATATACCGACTGTATTCGTGACAAGTAATACCACAAACCAGACCTTGTGAGCGTGGCGAGCTGATTTCCACAGAGCCATCCCCTTCCATACTAGTGCCCAAGCGACCAATAGTATGAACAAAAACCCCCAACCCGGGCCAATACCCGGCCACCAGCCGCCCATCATCTGCCAACCCGACATATGCCATCCCGGCCAATTAAAATTGTTGTACATTGTAAATAAAAATTTAAATATTTAAAACTTATTTCGACCTAACTATATTATATCACAATCCCCTCTTTTTTGAGTTCTTCTAAAATGTCAGCCGGTATGGGTATTTGCTTGCCGACAGGACTGATCCCGGGATAGCGCCAAGCGGAAATAATAATTTTTTTGCTTCCTTTTTGCTGGTACATTGTCCACACTTCTGATGGTTTTTTCTTATTCGAACCGGGGGCCATTACCGCGATAGTATTTTCTGCAACGCCATTTTCAACTCTTTTAGGACTCCTGATGATCCTTTTGACTCTATCCGCCGTTAGGCCATAAAACAGCATTTTCCTTATGGAATGCTGTGTCCAATGATATTTTGAGTCATTTTTTGGAAAGTTGAAACGCATAAACTAAATATCTGATAAAAACAAAAGGGCATCAAGTGTGCCCCCTAAATTTATCCTCGATAAGGATACCAGCAATCACCACAAGCCGCCCTATATTCTAGATCTCCAATCTCCACTTTGTCAGTTGAACCGGCTATTTTTTGGGTAAAAATAGCTTGTCGGCTTTTGCATCTATAGCAAATAGCTGTTGTTTTTCTAACCCTGTGAGCAATTGCCAGAAGTTTCGGCATGGTCTCTAGAAAAGGATCGCCAAGATAGTCCATATCCAAACCAGAAATTACAAATTCTATACCACGCTCACTAGACATTTTCTTAATAAATGGCACGAAATCCGTACTTAAAAATTGCGCCTCGTCAATTCCCACAATTTCAGGATGTTTTGAATCAATAACCTGCAACATTTCATCTGGAGTACCAACGCTAAACGCAGGAAATCTCCGCGAAACTCTGGGCTTGCCTTTTTTGTTAAACTTTCTTGAAACGATTTCTTCTGCTGTCCTCGTATCCTTCCTAGGCTTGAAAGCTATAACCCGCTTCTCGGCGATCGCTGCCTGCTCAAGCTCAATAATAAGAAAATCTGACTTCTTGCCCCTCATCGGACCAGTAATAACCAGAATTTCTCCTGATCGCGGCATGCTTTGCTCTGTTAAAAATCTGTCTTGCAATAATACAACAACCGTAGCAAAAATCAAAAAGAGCCAATCGGCTCTTTTTGATTTTTGGTTAGTAGTCCCTTCTTCCGCCAAAACCTCCGCCGCCGAATCCGCCCCGGCTGCCGCCTCTATCGAAGCCGCCGGTTCTCTTCGGACGATCAGACATCGGTTTGGCTTCGTTAACCACCAATGTCCTGCCATCCAGCTCTTTGCCATTCCACATATCAATGGCCTTCTGGGCATCCTCTTCTGTGGCCATTTCTACGAAGCCGAAACCTCTTGAACGGCCGGACATTTTGTCCGTGATTACGGAAGCCGAAACAACTTCACCGGCCTGAGAGAATGCATCTCTCAATCCGGTCTCGGTGGTGTTGTAAGACAATCCACCGACATATAATTTCTTTTCCACTTTCTTCAAACTTGAAACTTGAAACTTGAAACGTTTTAGAAACGCCTCACGTTCCACGATTCATGCTATATGTTTTTAGTAGGACCGACCTCTCGTCTAGCTCCTACTAAGAGGAAAACACTGACAGAGAAACCTACAATAAACCAAGTATATCACAGTACGGCTTTTTTAGCAAATACCCGCTCCATTATCTGGCTCCCGATAACGGCAACGGCAACTAGCGCCAGATAAACACCCAAAAGCTGCGAGAACGAAAGGGGCGGTTGCCTAATCGCGCCCAGAATGAAAGCCGAGTACCAAGAAGTGCTAGAAATGGCGCCAAGAGCAAAAGCCAACTTTCTAAGTTTGTGCAGTTCGCCTGATTGATGCTCGTGCGACCCGCCAAAAGATATGTGGACTAATTTGGGCGATATCAACAAATTAAGGAACGCGCCGTTGACCACGATGACGGCCACGACTATCATTTTTATCAAAAATTTAGACGAATCCAGTAAGCGTTCCGACGCGGGTAAATACAACCCGATACCGGTGAGTATTATCAACGCCAAAGCGAACCATATCACTTGAGACAATGTGTTGAGAATGTCCGCTTCCGATTCGGAAATTTTAAGGTCCTTGAGAAATTTAGAAAAGAAAACGTCGGTTATCGTTGCCGCGCCAAGACCAATAGCCGCGGTGATAAGATGAAGAATTAAAATTGTCGTGCGATACTCTCTCAAGATCGTTGTGGGGTCATATGAAGAAGCAAAGACCGCCAACCCGAATATCGCGGTGCACATACCAGCCGAGACAAGACACCAAGTGCACCATTGCTTAAGAGCAAACGCCTGAATAAATGTAAGGTAGAGAGAAAAAAGAAAAGCGATAACAGTCAGAGAAAAAATACCGAATACTACAAACTGCGGCATACTGACCGGAGCGGCGAGAAAAACGCCATAAGCAACGGCTACCATAAGATAGTATGCCATTCCCAGAAGTTCCACCGGCACTCTAAAAAATCTCGAGTAATCGCTGAATACGACCGTCTCACAATCTGACTTCAGAGGACAAACAAGGGTCTCCTTGGAGACCTTCTTGTGCCTTATGTAAGCGGCGAGCAGAAACCCGCTGAAGGCAACGAAAATTATTATTACGTAAGGAGTGCCAGACATTACTTATTCTACTATGATCGTGCCGATATGAGATGGCTGGAGATGGTTGTGGTATTTCCAAGTGCCTTGTTCGTTAAACTTGAACTCCCACAACTCGCCGGGCCCATAACCTCTACAGGCATCAAAAATACCGGCTTGAGAGGGGGTCTCGCATTTTGCAATATCCGAGTCGGGATATGCTTTATGGGTCGGATGGACTGCGGAAGCAGTCCACATCATCTTTGAGCCTTTATTATCAAAAACAACAGTGTCGCCTTTTTTCACTGTAACGGTTGCGGGGCCATAGCCGGAATCAGAATACGTCACGGTAACTTTTGATCCTAATACTGTAGGCAAGGGCGTCGATGTCGGAGACAATGTGGGCACTTCTCCGCTATTTCGCGTATATAGAAAGACGACAATGCCAATTAGAGCAACCGCAACTATGGTTAATATTATTAATTGCTTCATTTGTTTAATTCCTCGTCAATGATGGACTTGAACGCGCTGAATGGCTGAGCGCCTACGATCAGCCGGCCGTTGATAGAGAAACTCGGCGTACCGCTCACTCCAGCCAACCTGCCGTCGTTAGAATCTTTCTTAACCTCTTCGGCGTATTTTTGAGAATCAAGGCAGGAATTAAAATCACCGGTATTAAGACCCATCTCGCTTGCCCATTTTTCCAGGTCATCGATGCCGAACTGTATCGTTCCCCCGCCTTGTTTGTCTTGCTCGATGAATATCTTATCGTGCATCTCCCAGAACTTTCCCTGATCCTCGGCGCACTCGGTGGCTTGAGCGGCCGGCATTGCTCCGGGATGAAAATCTAACGGAAAATCTCTGTATACGAACTTCACCTTTCCGGTATCGATATATTGGGATTTGATCTCCGGAAGAGTGTCCCGCCAGAACGAGCGGCAGAACGGGCATTGGAAATCGCTGAATTCTATCACCACAACCGGCGCGTCCTCATCGCCCAAAAAAGCATCATCGTCAACTGAAACATCCACCTGTCCCTGCGGCTTAACACCAAAGCCAATATCGGCAGCGGGACGGCCGAGTCCGCCGTTAGAGTAAATGATGGCGGCACCTATCAATACGCCGGCTACAACTATCGCTCCGGGCATTATAAATTTTGACCAATCGAAATTTTTATTTGTTTCTTCCATCAATCGATGATAACACAAAATATAAAATCCCGACAAGTCGGGACTATAAATATCTGTCAATGATCTGCTCCGCTTTCTCAACCGCTTCGGCAACCGTCCCGTCATTCCTTACGAATTCATAAGGAATACCGGACACCCTGGCTTCTTCTTCCCATTTCTTGCAATCGGCAATTCTCCTGTCTATCTGTTCAGGCGACTCGCCCCTATTCTCAAGACGTCGCCTTAATTCTCCCTCACTTGGCGGGAGTATGAAAACAGACAGCACTTCGTTTGGGATATAAAAACGCAGCTTAACAACCGACCTGTGCAATATTTGCATAAAGGATAGCGTCCTCGTCCTGGAATTGCGGGCTTCATTTACGTCTTTGAAAAGCGTTACATAAACATTGCCATGCTCGCCCTCCAGCCAAAGAGCCTTGCCGTCTTTGTTTAACTGTTGCAAATATTTAACCGGTAAATTACACCTGTATTCGCCGGGGAGGTCGTTGTTCCTTAATTCCCTTGAAGTTAAACTAACAACCATCCCCCAGCCGGGGTGCCTTTTGAGCAGTTCTCCGACAATAGTCGTCTTGCCTGCCCCGCTCGGGCCGGTAACAGTGATTATCCGGACACGTTGCCGTCCGGATAATCTTATTCTTAACGTCCAGTACAGCCAGAATGTAAGGCAAGCAAGCCCTATCGATACGAGGCCAAGCGTTGTCGTGTCCGGCACAATTTCCTGCTTTATTTTAAATAATCTGGTTTAAATTTATAGAAAAAAAGAGAGAAAGACAATAGCCAGAATTATTCGGTAAACACCGAATAGGACAAAAGTGTGTTTCTGGATGAAGGACAGCAAAAACTTGATAGCCAGAACCGCGGTAATGAACGAGGCAACAAAACCAACTACAAGAATACCGAACTGGTCATAAGAGAAACTGGACGCGTTCTTAACCAAGTCCAGACCGGTAGCCCCTGCCATTGTTGGCAGAGCAAGCAAGAAAGAGAATTCCACTATTGTTTTCCTGGGCACCCCAAGCCACAATCCTCCCAGTATGGTCGCACCGGCGCGAGACACGCCAGGGATGACGGCGAGCGCCTGAAAAAGCCCGATAAAAAAGCAATGAGCATAAGAAAGCGACGACACACTCTTTTCTTCCGACTTTTCTTTGTTCTTATACCAGAGCTCAAAGAGTATCAAGGCAATGCCGCCAAAAAGCAGCGACCACAACACGGTAGCCGTGCTCCCGAGAAGAACGTTTTTTATAAATTCGTAGAGCAAAAATCCGACAATAGCAGTCGGCAGAAAAGCGACGGCAATCCTTTTGACAACTTCCGTGTTCAGAAGAAATTTTTTGAAAGATAGAACCACAACCGACAATATCGCGCCCAGCTGTATCGCTATCTGGAAACTTGTCAAAAAGTCGCTCTGCTCCAGTTTTAATAAATATGAAGATAAAATAAGATGCCCCGTTGATGACACGGGCAAAAATTCGGTAAAACCTTCAACAATCCCAAGAATTATTGATTGAAACAAAGACATCTGTTCAGTGATATTACCACAAAATATGATATTATTTAATCAATGAATATTTTTTTATTTTTGGCGATCGGGTACCTGCTTGGCTCTCTGTCTCCCGGGTATTTGTTCGGGAAAATAGCCAAGGGCATAGACATAAGAGAACTCGGGAACAAAAATACTGGCGCCACCAATACATACTGCGAAGTCGGGCCGGTTTACGGCATCGTTGCGGGAATATTTGACGCGCTAAAAGCTGCCGCCGCTTACTGGATCGCGGTTTCAGGTTTAAACTTTGAAACTTTTAAATTTTTAAATTTAGAGGGGTTTGACCCCGATGTTGCCATCCTTGTCGGCCTTGCGGCCGTCGCCGGCCATATCTGGCCTTTCTATCTCAAATTCCGCGGCGGACGCGGAGCGGCATCGTTGGCCGGTTTGTGCATTACCGTTCTATTTTTCACTCAATCAACTTTCGCCTTTATTCTTATTATTTCGGCTCTGATTTTCCGAATAATTGATTCCGAGATAATAACATTTGAAGCGCCGGCGAGAAAATTATTAAAACTTGGCGGCTTGATCTTCCCTCTTGGCCTCATTTGGCTGCCCCGTGAATTGATAATAAGAATGGCGCTTGTTATTTTTGCCGGATTTTTTATTTTTGACCTGTTGAGATTTTATCTCCCCAAAATAAATGCGGGGTATTTGAAATTAAAAGCATTTGCCAAAGAAAAAGAATTAAAACGATTATCCGGTTATACCTTATTTTTATTCAGCGTCTTTGTAATTTCTCAATTATTTGATCCGCCCGTTGTGGCTGTATCATTAACTTTCTTCATTGTCGGTGACATCATGGCTCCTTTGGGCAAGAATGTCTTCCTTCCGATAAAATTTATCAGGGAAAAGACGATCGGTGGAGCAGTTCTTATCTTTGTCTTTGCGACAGTCGCTGGCATATTCTTAAACTCGCTCACGCCCTTATCATTAAACCGAGAACTGATCTTGATCGGCGCCGTAAGCGCCGCCATTCTTGACCAATTCTCCTTCCTCGTTGACGACAACATCCTCGTGCCAATAGGCACGGCAGCGATTCTTTCTCTCTTAATCTAATTTAAGAGGTTTTGTTCTTTAATGCCAAGAAGATAGTGGCGAAGATACCAGACCAAGCAATATAATAGAGAGTGTTTTCAATGCCGCGAGAGACGACATTGTTATCGTCAATGACAATATATGCCACAGCAAAAATTAACCCCACCAATAGAGCATATTGCCATTTTATATCTACCTTGGTTAATATGTTTTTCATAAAATTATACTTTCGTACTTAACTTTATTTAACCGAAAACGATTTTTTGAACAGCCATACGACGAGCAAAACCCCGGCGGCTGTCCAGACGAACCAGGACAAAACAAAGACCCAAGACCAAAAACCGAATCCCCAACCCATCATACCATTCCATCCTGACATCATATTCCAGCCACTTCTCGTTCCCCAGCCAAGGCGATTCATCATCATTCCGTAAGGTCCGGGGTACTGCCCCATAAGCGTTGTCATTCTCTCGGCTTCGTCCTGCGTCATTTCACCGGACATCATTCTTACCATAAGTTGCTCCATTTCCTCATGAAGCTCGTCCCCCAGAACGCCTTCTTCCACATATTTCATCATT
>Ga0209541_10000914_pt1 | contig 58788 bp, 70 predicted proteins | sample RifCSPlowO2_01_FD_184027 | JGI IMG/M metagenome (GOLD analysis project Ga0209541, IMG submission 184027) | Groundwater microbial communities from Rifle, Colorado - Rifle CSP2_plank lowO2_0.1 (SPAdes) (version 2) | ecosystem: Environmental > Aquatic > Deep subsurface > Groundwater | place... | reverse complement strand
AGTGTTTAGAGAGATATTTATTCGGGAAACGTTCTTTACAAATTCTCTTTGTAAAAATTCAAATTTCCTAAAATAATTCTGAAAAGAATTATTTAAATTTCTTATGATATTGTTCAGACTTTCGCTTTGTATATCAATTTCTTTTTTTATCTTCGAAGTAAAATAGTTTTCAAAAAGATAAATTCTTTCCTTAACATCTCGAAAGGTTTTATTAATTAAAGATGAAAATGTCTTTTCTACTCCTCCGATAAAGATTACCGACTTTTTCCACCCCTCTGTCAATACAACTGCGGCGTGAGTTGGAGTAGACGCTCGGATATCTGCAACATAGTCGGCCAGAGTATTATCATTTTCATGTCCAATCCCCGTTATTACCGGGATTTTTGAAGCAAAAATTGCTTTTACTATTTCTTCAGAATTAAAGGGTCGCAGGCTCTCCCAATTACCACCTCCCCTTGTCAAAACTATAGCGTCCATATTTGGAAGATTTTGATTAAACCACGTGATGGCCTCAACTATTTCATTTAAAGCGAAAATTCCTTCAACTCTTGAATCATAAAACATAATATTAAAACCAAGATTACCTAATCTAGTTAAAAAGTCCTTTTTAGCCCCCTTGCCATAAGCAGATGTAATCAATCCTATTTTCTCTGGAAATCTTGGAATTGGTTTTTTATATTTATCCTCGAAATAACCCGAAGCGGATAATCTCTTTTTAAGAACCTCAAATTGTTTTTTTAACATTCCTTCTCCGACCAATTCAATTTTTTCGACTTGAAAATTTAAGGATCCTGTTTTTTCGTAAATCTCTGGATAACCTTTTACCATTATTTCCATTCCCCCTTCAAGTACCACCCCTGCACTTTCTATTGCTTCTTTATGAACAAAGCACTGCAAAACTGCCTCTTTTTCTAAGAGATTAAAGAAAGTATATCCAGGATATTCAGAAAGTTTTTCTCCAATTTCTCCCCTAATTGTTACAGAAAGATTTTTTAAAATATTATTCAAAAATTCTAAATATTCGGACACACTGAAAACTTTCTCTTTAACCTTACTACTAACTTCTAATTCCATCTTAAATAAAAGAATGGTTTGTGTTTATAATCTTTCCTAAAAACAGACAACTAAATATTCAAACTTGAACAAAAGGTTTAAAAAGCCGGTTTTTTTATACACTGCATGGCAAGGGACAAGAGAAATCTTAACGTTGCATTCGTCGGGCACGTAGACCACGGAAAATCTACGACAATAGGCAGGCTCATGTTTGACCTTGGGCATGTCTCACAGCAGGAGCTTGACAAATTAAGAGCTGAAGCTGAGAAACACGGAAAGCTCGGGTTTGAGTTCGCGTTCGTCATGGACAAATTCAAGGAAGAAAGGGAAAGGGGAGTCACAATTGACCTTTCTTACAAGAAATTAAACACCCAAAAATACCAGATTACAATCATTGACGCTCCCGGACACAAGGACTTCATTAAGAATATGATTACAGGAGCTTCACAGGCAGATGCGGCTTTCCTGACGGTATCTGCCCTTGAAGGAGTTCAGCCCCAGACAAAGGAGCACTTATGGCTGTTAAGAACAATGGGAGTAAGGCAGATTGCAATTCTTATTAACAAGATGGACAGAGTAGGATACAAAGAAGATGCATTCAATAAGACGAAGGCAGAGGTTTCTGCCCTTCTGAAACAGGTAGGTATTAACCCTGAAAAAACCACATTCATAGCAGGCTCCGGATTAAAAGGGGATAATATAGCAAAGAAATCAGAGAACATGCCATGGTATAAGGGACCGACAGTTCTTGAGCAATTTGACAAATTTGAAGAGCCTGCTGCCCTTGCTCAATATCCATTAAGAATGCCAATCCAGGATGCTTATGAAATCACTGGAATTGGAACAGTTCCAGTAGGAAAAATAATAACAGGAGCAATAAAAGTCGGGCAGAAAGTCATAATCCTCCCCGGCAGAAGCGGCACCGGAATTCAGGGAGAAGTAAGGACAATTGAAATGCACCATGAGCAGATGCCTGAAGCACAGGCAGGAGACAATGTCGGAGTCAACATAAGGGGAGTTGGAAAGAAAGATGTAGCGAGAGGAGACGTTATCTGCGACGCTGCAAAGCCTGCACCTGTAGTAAAAGAATTCACAGCCATGATTACTGTAATAAACCACCAAACAGTTATTGCAAAGGGATATACTCCTGTTTTCCACGTCCACACAGGACAGGTACCCTGCCAGTTCACTGAACTGCTTGAAAAGAGAGAAGGCGACCAGGTAATAAAGAATCCTGATTTCCTGAAGAATGGAGACATAGCAAAAGTCAGAATAACGCCAATGGGAAACCTCGTCCTTGAAAAGCAGTCCGACAATCCAATGATGAGCGGCTTCGCTATCCGTGATGCCGGAGCAACAGTAGCCGCAGGCGTCTGTGTGGAGCTAGTGGCGAAGTGAGAAGAATCAACTTTACTTGATTATTTTTCAATAATTGACAAAGACATCGCAGATTCTTACAGAAGCTATTTCTTTTTCCTTTGGAAGATAGCAAAATAATTTATTTCTACACCAATAAACTATTTATATTCATTATTACTAAGTTTATCATGTCCCTCAACATGAACTTCAGCGCAAATACCAAAGAAACCATAAATGACGAGCTTTCAAGGCTTTCCGACTTCTCAAAGATCTACTATCTTGAGAGGCTGATTCATGAAAAGAAAGATATAGCAGTTAAGAGGTTCTGCCATAACAAGCTTGCGATAATCTACCTTGACAAGGGAATGTACAGCAAGGCTGCTGAAAATGTAGAGGCAATGGCCCGCATGGCGACCAGCTATGACGAGAAGATAAAGGCATTCATTAACGAAATAAAGCTCCTCGTCCGGGGCGCTGACTACCAGAAAGCCGAGGCAATCCTTGAAAAGGTCCTTTCAATATCCTCTCCTCTAAGAAAGATAGAGCTTAGAAAGGAATTCATAAGAATTTACAAAGATATGGCGGGCGAGCTTGAGAGGGATATGAAGAGAGGCTCATCTCTCCAGATTTATGAAAGAATTCTCAAGCTCGGAGATGAGATTGATAAGCGCGAGGCAAGAGAGAGATTGCTCATACTATACCTTGCCCTCGGCAAAATGCAGGAATATAACAGGATGAAGGGAAGCGGGTGAAATTTATTGAAAAGGTATAATTTTCCTTATTTTATATTTGCTTGTCTTGGTTGTTCCTTCATGTTCAAGTAAACCCTCTTTAACCAACCTATTTAGCATCCTTAGTGCTGTTACTCTCGAAATCCCCAGATATTTCATAACTTTAGAAGATGTTATTTCTTCATTTTTCTTTACCATAGAAGTTAATCTAATCATTTTAACGTCTTTAGATATTTTTTGACTTAAATTTATTTTAACATAAAATGATGATGGAGAATCCCCGATTACTTTGAACTCTGGTTCTATTTTTCGCAGGCGCTCAAGCTCTTCTTTAATTTTCCATATTCCCTCTCCTCTTCCCTCATATAAATTTTTAGGGTTAAGAAAGGTATAGAGCCCTTCATTGGGGTGGTAGGTAGTATGATTAGCTAATATATCACTCCACATTTTTTCTGAAACTACCGCAGGATTACTTACATCAAAGCAATCTGCAAATATTCTTATTCTCACATGTTCATTACTCCGATAATTTCTATGAGCAATAGAATTAGTTACTACCTCCCGAATAACACTAACAGGAATTATAGGAGACTCCGCCATTTTTGCACCATCATATCTCCTTTCAACAGGCAAGTTTTGTAGAAGTATCTGGGTAGCTTCCTCTATAAGGGGGCCAGCAGGTTTAGATAACTTTATTGAGGCGCCTATAGGAACTGGGGGGCCACCCAGGATATTATCATACTTTTGAATTTCAATAAATGCTCCCTCAACATATTTGACAGGGTTCCTAGATAACACAACTACACCCCTTATTGTAAGAGAGCCATCTTTTATAATACTCTCTAAGATAGTCTGCTCATCTTTACTTAAGAGTTCAGCATATCTTTTGAGTTCCCCATTATCTATATCATTTTCAGAAGCGTGGGTGGGCAAGCTTTCTATGTTAACACCCCCATAGACAAGATGATAGCGCCTTACTTCTTCTGGTTGAAGTGACAAACAAGATTCCCCTTTCCTTTCATAGAAAGTTTTTTTATAAGCACAAGGCCTAAGCTCCCCAACATTCCTGACCTCTATCAGAGCCAGCTTCTTACCTTTATAATCAATAATTTTAGACTGTGTTAATGGTGCAGGCTTAACGTTACTGATTGCTTGAGAAAACGTCCTTTGAAATTCCTCTTCACTAATTCCAACTATTTCTCCGCTCCCCTTTAAATCTTTTTGTCCCACTAATATAACTCCCCCATTCTTAGTACCCAAACTGGCTATTCTTACCCCAATATTCTCTTGGTCAGAAAGGGTTCTATCAAAAAGTTCTCCTTCAGGATAATTTATAAGTTTATCACCATCCATATTATAAATCGCTTCTATTGTTACTCTTTCTCTCATATTAATTGTTTAATTGTTTAGTATATAAAGTTTACTATTAAACAATTAATTACTTTTCGTGCGCCTGATATTCTTATGAAAGAAAAGGTTAAATGTTCGGTTTGTCAAGGTTTTAGCTCAATTGTGCAACACAGCAATGCATCCAAAAGGTTTAAAAAGGTAGAGATATATCTCCCTATAAGAAAGATATAGTGATTATAGATCATGAGTATTAATCACACATCACATCACGCTCATTTTGTTTTAGAGCAGAGTAGAGCAAGTTAAAAACTTTAGATTAGTGTTAAGGTGTTAATAGGGTTTATAAAGCCTAAAATTGAGGTTTATAGGGCTATATCTTTCTTAGGAAATCAAATTAAAAATAGTCCCGCCATTATGGCAGGACAGGAGATTATATGGCAAAGATAAGCCCGGTATCAATTAAATACACAGTCTATGCTTCTTTTGTCGCGGAAGGAAGGCTTGAAAAGCCTGACGTAATCGGAGCCATATTCGGACAGACTGAAGGCCTCCTTGGAAGCGAGCTGGAAATGAGAGAGCTTCAAAAAGAAGGTAAGATTGGAAGGATTGATGTAGAACTCAAGTATGAAGACAGCAAGACCATGGGCAAGATTATAATTCCCTCTGCTCTTGACAAAGCTGAAACTACTATAATTGGAGCAGCTATTGAAACTATTGAAAGAATTGGTCCAAGCGATTCCAAAATACAAATAGAAAAGATAGAGGATGTCAGGGGAGGCAAGAGAGAATATATTTTAGAAAGGGCAAAGAAGCTTCTTGAGCAATTTCAGGGCAGTGTTCCTGAAAGCAGGGATATGTCAGACAGCATCAAGGAATCTGTAAAGATAGCAAAGCTTCAGGAGTATGGAGATGAAAAGCTCCCGGCAGGAGACTTGAGCGGAAATGAATTAATCGTTGTTGAGGGAAGGGCAGACGTCATTGCTCTTCTGAAAAATAATGTTACAAACGTAATCGGAATGAACGGAACGAAACTGCCCGAAGGAGTCAAACAGCTAAGCAGGGAAAAAGAAGTAACTCTTTTTGTTGATGGTGATAGAGGCGGACAGCTTATAATAAAGAATGTAGTTGACAACGCAAATGTAAAATACATTGCTGTTGCTCCGGATGGAAAGGAGGTTGAGGAGCTTACAGGAAAAGAAATTCTTTATGCCCTCCGCAAAAAAATATCCGTTGATGAATACATTTCATCAATGAACAGGAGGCCTTCAAGAACTTCAAGAGAGAGGTTTTCAAGAGAAAGAACAGAAAACTTCGGCAGCGAAGATGCTTCTAAAGAAAGAGCCAGAAGAGCAGAAAAAAGAACAGAATCAAGAGAGCTAACCCCTTCTGATATGAAAAAAATAGAATCCCTCGCCAAGGAAATAGAGGGAGAAAGGTCTGCTTATTTCCTAAATGAAAAACTTGAAGTAATAGGAAAAGCCCCGTCCTTAGGCATTTCAGGAAAACTGATAAGGACGAGAGAGCAGGTTTATGCAATAATAATTGACGGCTCCGTAAATCCCGGCATAATTTACAGCGCCGAACGCGCAGGAGTCAGCCATATAATCGCAAAGAACTTCGCGCCTGTTGATACGAGCATCAATCTGGTGAGCGTGTGATTCCTCAAATTTTTAAATTCATAAAGTATAAATAAGGTGATTTCTTATTATTAATATGGGAAAATTTAACATAATTATTGAGCAAGATGAAGAGGGATGGTTTGTTTCTGAAGTAGTTGAACTTCCGGGATGTCACACTCAGGCTAAGACACTTGATGAATTAATGAAAAGAACTAAAGAGGCAATATCACTATACCTTAAATCTCAAAAGCCAGAGATTAGTGGAACATTTATGGGCATACAACAATTAGAGGTCTAAATGAGCAAGCTACCTCATTTGAGTGCGGTAGAATTAGCAAAAATTCTTAAAAAGTTAGGTTTTGAGTTTATTAGACAGGAAGGAAGCCACATGTTCTTTAGGCATCCAAATGGAAGAACAACAGTAATTCCTAATCATCCTGGAGAAGATATTGGTCCAGGATTGCTTAATAAGATTATCAAGAAAGATTTGCAATTAACTAGAGAAGAATTTGAGAAGATAAGATAATTAATTTAGTAAGCGTGTAAAAACTATTTCATCCAAGGACCAGTAGCTTCCTCTAATTTTTTGTAAAGATATGGTGAAACTTTCTTAGATAACTCAAAATAGAGCTTCTTGCAATCATAAATTTTTCTTTTAATAGTTTCCGGAGGAATTTCCTTAATTATGCTTTGACAATTATGAACCATATCCGCGATTTTTACTAATTGAACTGCTAAGTCGGCTTTTCTAATCCTCTCACTGTATTCTTCTCTGCTGCAATCTCTTGTTAATGCAGCAACTACTCTTGCAACTTCATTATTGAACTCTTGCTTTATTTCATCAATTATTACATCGCAATCTTCAATTACATCATGAAGCCATGCTGATGCTAAAATATCATCATTATTAACTCCTGCTTCCATTAGAAGTCTTACAACTGCTCTTGGATGCTCAATATAAGGAGTTATGCCGTCCTTTCTTAATTGTCCTGAATGAGTTTTAGTAGCGAAGATTTCAGCTCTTTCAACTAAACTTAGCATTTCAGAACCCCTCATTGAAAGGCATAAAATTAGCTGCCCTCAATTTTTCTTCAAGCTGAGCAGCAGAATTCGAGTCAGAAAACTTATCGCGTATTTTTACTTCCTTGCAATTAAATTCAAAGAGCTTGGATATCCAAAAATCTTCTCCCTCCTTCTTGCTTATAATAATATATCCAAGAGCTAATTTTCCTGCTTCACCATCCTCTCTTGCTTCAAAAACAAATGTTGGAGCAAGGTCATAACCGACACTATGCCATTCACCATCGTTTCTCCAATATTTAACAAAATAAGTTTTCATACTTCACGCCGCCACTTTTTTCTTCTTTCTAAATAACTTCCTTCACCTAACCTCACACTGCCATGCTTTTGCACTTCATCAAAAGTTTTCTTATCAACAAATATCTCTATAGGTTCTCCGCCTGGGAAAGAGTATTCATTAGGAACGGTTTTCGGCATTCCCGCCCAATAACTTCTTATATACTTATCATGATTTTCTCTATCTTGATGGATACTAGCGCCGTCTTCTCTCGTACCCCATCCTCTTTCTGATTCAGTCCATTCTTCTAGCAGAACCTTGAACTCTATGTTTCTTGATTTTTTGTTTCTCATAAAAGTTATAATTAGAAAGAATATTAATATGATTGCTCAACATTTTTGGAGAGTAATATTTATATAGTAAAGAGTATAATTGAAGATATGAACACTGAAATACTGGAGGATATAGGTCTCTCAAATGTGGAGATTAAGGTCTTTTTAACATTATTAGAATTGGGCGAAGTTAAAGCTGGAAGGATTATTGAAAAAACTGGGCTTCAAAGCTCCTCCACCTATCATGCCATTTCTTCATTAATCAAGAGGGGGCTAGTTTCTTATGTTAGAAAGAGTGAAGTCAAATATTACAGAGCATGCAACCCTAAAAACATTCTTGATTATATTGAGCTCAAGAAAAGAGAATATCTCAAAATCCTGCCAGAACTTGAAGCTAAACAAAGAAGAACAGAAAATGAGGGAGTAGAATTCTTCAAAGGAGTTAAGGGAATTAAAACTATGATGCTAAAATTACTTCAAGATGCTAAAAAGGGAGAAATTTATAGAAATTTTTCTGTTGATAATCCTGAGGTTTATGCGGAGTCTAGAAAGCAGATCTTTGGGCCTTTGAAGAAGATATGGGTTGATAAAAGGCTTGATACGAGAAGCTTGTTTAGTGAAAAGAATCGTTATGCAGCAACTAAATCTTCCAGAAATATTAAAAGATACTTATCAATTCCTTTGCCGCCTAATACTTCCATAATCCATGATAAAGTGGCCATTATTTCATTGGAGGGTGAACCTTCAGGCATTCTTATTACCTCAAAGAGCATCGCAAAGCAATATTCTGATTTCTTTGACGGACTATGGAAAGTAGCCAGAAAGTGAGCCATTAATAATTTAGGAACGGCGACCCCAGGACTTCTTTTATTTGATGAGCCTTCAGCTTTGATATATAGAAATTGCCCTTTGATTATTGTTCTTGATGTATCGCTTCGCTCACCCAGACATAACCGCGATTTAACGGTTCCGAAGTCTTGCAAACTTCTTCACCCAAATTTTTCTCCCTTCAGTCGAAAAACTTCTCATAATCCTGACGTTAAATGACATTTGCTTTATTTACAGCCCACTTATTTCTTAACTACACTAATTCTATTTGCTATAAGAGCATTTATCGGAGATACTGAAATCACAATAATCTATTTATAGTTCTTACTTTTAATTCATTTAATGACTTACTTAACACCCCTAGAATTACGCCTTGAAAACTACTTAGCAAGAATTGGTCTTCCTTTTATTGATAGGTTATTAATTCATGAAGAGACACAAGAAGCCTATGCACAAATCCAAAATATGTCTGATAAAGAAATAGAAGAGATTGCTGTGCTAGATATAAGAGCAAGAATGAGAGCGAGGAAGAAGGCTCCTATGAACTGGGATCGCCATTTAGTTTATAGAGTAACAGAAATAAGTACTGCAGGATTTGATGTGAAGTATTCAGTCTTTCCCAGTGAAGAAAACGTTGAAAGGTTTAGAAAAATTACTGACCCTAAACAATACTTGCCTACATTGGATAGAATAATTAGATACAGAACATTCTTTAGTGAAGAAGTGGCATTAAGATATAATCCTTTGCATGAAGACATGACACCTGAACTGCTAGAACAAGTAAGAGAAGACACTTATGAGGATTTATCAGACAATAGAAACAGCAGAGATGTTAGTATTGATTTCTGTGAAGGAAAAGTAAAGATATTTACCGGTTCAGAGATGCCTAACGATTTCTTTAAAGGCATTCGCTCACCAACAAGAGATGCTTACGAGTTAGCAAGAAGAATAGCTGAATATTTCCGAAGTCTAAGCTAGCATCCTTACTATTAAACTATTTAAACTCTTTTTTCCCCATTAAATCATGCTTAGTGTGAAGAAAAAAAAGAGGCTGGTAGTTGCAATATTCTTCATTGCTGCACTGGCAGTGTTATCCCTGATTCTCTTTAAAATAACTTACACAAAGGTGTGTAATGATGATTCCTGTTTTAGTCTGGCATTGTCAGCATGCCAAAGAGCAGAATTCATGAAAGATACAGGAGATGCAAGATGGTACTACAAAATAAAAGGCGCTTCTGCCGGAGACCAATGCGAGATTTATGTCAAGCTGGCGCAGTTAAGAAGGGGAAGCATGGAGATATTAAAGCTTGAAGGCAGGGATATGATATGTTATCTTCCTTATTCCATAGTTGAATCTCCGCAGAAAGATATTGAGCGCTGCCACGGCTCTCTAAGGGAAGAAATACAAAGCATGCTGATACAGAAGATGCACTCTTATCTTCTGGAGAACATAGGGCAGGTAAGCCGGGAATTCACGAGAATAGTCTGATAGAGTATCTCCGATGAATGAATTAAAATAGTATAAAGATGGTGCTATGGGGAGATTACATTAATAATTTAGATACGATGATGATAATAAGTTAATAACAACGGCAAATAAGTTCCAGCGTTGAGCAAGGTTATTTAAGCTGATCAAAGTTAATGGTTAATTCCTGAGCCAATTGCTAAATGGAGTTTACATCGGAGATACTATAATAAATAATCCAACAAATATTTAAGTCTGTTGCTATATAATAAATAATCCAACAAATAATTTAGTGCCACTATCGCTCAGAGAATTGATCTCCTCTCTGTTTCATCACTCTCTCACTATCACTCTCATTTGATAGTTACAAAAATTTGTTACCATCATAAAGTTTATAAACTTATTACAGCTGCCTATCATAACTAAATTAAACAAAGTAAAAGATGAAAGCAAAACCAATTTTTGTCTCTTTGATTGCATTGATTGCTTTAGTAGCAGTTGTTGCAGCAGCAGGCAGCTCTCTTAACGTTGATATTTCAAACGTTGAGGTTGGAGATGTTGATGTTTCCGGCAATTTGCATGGCGGAACCACCACTGTTGCTGCTATGAACGATGGGACACTTCCGGTTGAAGTGACTTTCACATCTTCTGCTGACACATCAGATGTTAGGGTTAAGGTCTGGATCAGCGGATTCAGGTCAGACCTTGAAGCTGAAACTTTCAGGTTTGGGTTGCTTAACGGCAGTACTTACCATAAGGAATTGACTGTTAAGCTTCCTTCAGACATTGATCTTTCTGAAGACTACACTCTTAATGTTAGAATTGAGTCTAAGACTGATTTCAAAGAAGTAAGATTCCCGATAAGAGTGCAGAGAGAATCTTATGATGTAAGAATTTTGTCTGCTGACTTTGACAGGACAGCTATTGCGGGAGATATTCTGGCCATAGACGTTGTCATTAAGAACAGAGGATTTAACAGGCTTGATGACAATTTTGTCAGGGTAAGAATTCCAGAGCTTGGTGTAGAGAAGAAGGTTTACTTCGGAGACTTGACTCCTTTAGATGACGAAGAAGATGAGGACAAAGAGGATGCCGTTCTTGGCAGACTCTATGTCGCAATTCCTTCAGGAGCTGAAACAGGCATTTACAATGTGGAAGTAGAAACTTTCAACTCTGATTCCAGCGACAAAGTTACTGAAACTCTTGCAGTTTCAAGCTCTGCAGCAGGAACAAGAGCACTGGCTCCAGTCATGACAAAGGAAGTCTCAAGAAACAGCGAAGCATCTTACGACTTGATTCTTGTCAACTCCGGAAAGAGCATAGCAGTTTACGAGCTTTCTGCAGAAACTGTTGAAGGATTGAGCGTGAGAGTTGATGAGCCGATTGTTACTGTATCAGCTGGTTCGAGCAGAACAGTCAAGGTTACTGTAACGCCCACTTCGAGCGGAACGAAGAGCTTTGCTGTCAATGTTTACAAAGACGGCAGGCTTGTTGAGAGAGTTCCTTTAACAGCAGATGTCACCGGAGCAGGAATTTCAGGAAACAGCGCAGTCATACTTACAGTAGTGCTTGCTATTGTATTTATAGTGCTGCTTGTAGTTTTGATAGTGCTGTTAACCAGAAAGCCGGCAAAAGCAACTGAAGAATCGTTCGGCGAAAGCTACTACTAAGCATTAATTAATTTTTTATTTTTATTTTTTGATAATATAGAAAAAATAAAAATGGGGTGATGATTGAGGAGACGAAGGATCAGGGAAATCGTAATTAAAAATGAGCATAGAGAAAAACTTAGTCTTAGAAGCAAAGATAGATATAAATTCTGAAGAAATACTCATAGTTGATCCTGCTTACCTTGCAGATTTTGACAGGGGAGAAAATGACTGATATACTAAAAGATTTAGAGGCTGCTGTTGCTTTTTCTGATTGGATTATTGGCAGAAGAAGCGATGAGATTGATGCTTTCGCACTTGCAAGGCATCTTAGAACGATAACCAATCTAAGCTTTTTACGCGCAACAACACTCGTTCCAGATGAAGAATACGCCGTCCTTTGCCGAGGCCATTCTAAAGATTATAAGGATGGTAGTGTTTTTGACTTTCATTTTGACAGGATTATTGCCAGCTATAAAGCGGCCCTCGACGCCAACCGCGATGAAGGCTTACCAGATGATTTTGATGATTATATAACAGATTTATTAGACAGAGTTGATGACAAAAAAGCGGACTTAGGCGATGGTCATAGAATAAGCGCTTCAGCCACCTATTATATTATGAGAGTGGAATTATTGGGTGAAAGAAAATGAACACTGAAAGAACTGACAGATCATATAACTTAGTTAAAAAATTATTTTATTCCAGTTTAGCTGGTGCAGGCTTAGGAATAGCCGGAGGGATTGATGCAATAGTTAATGATACAATGGAAAGCGGTATAGATAATTTTAGAGCTATCGCTGATTTATCAGCTATGGTTCTTGGCGGAATTGCAGCATTTGCCAGCACGCTAAGTATGAAGGTATTAGCTCAAAACGCAGCAGACAGAATTTATTTGGAAAATTTCAGAGAATTAATTGATGCTCATATAAATTTTTGGTATAGAACATATAAAAGATAGTGATTAATAAGATAATTATCAATAAAAACGCAGCAGCTGCTTAATTAATTTATCTCAACAGCCATTATAACCTGTGTAAATGCAAGTTTAACAATTAACTATTGCCAGACCATTGCATGCAGATTATATCAGTGTTTTACAGCTTATCAGTAAATTATTTTTTCTAAGGTAATTTATCTATGCTAAATTGCTGCAATCACCAATAATTATCAAAAAAGAGTGTTGCTTAATCCCGACTATAACTAAGCCAAGCTTCTTATCAGCTAATTTTAAATTTTTTATAGCAAGATATTGTGCAATTATTACACTTTCAAGCTCATCCTTTAAACTTGCTCGCATTCATCACAGTTAGTCCAACAATATTGCTTCCTCTTTTGTGAACTATAACTTGACCTTCCATGATGCTATCATCAGCATGTTGTGGCCTTTCAAAGCTGATATACAAAACATCAGCTTCCTTGTCATAATCAATCCACATTTGCTTAGCTATCTTAACAAACTGGGGAATTATCTCCCATACATTGATTAATTCTTTTTCCATAATATCATCCTATCTCGTTCAACTTTATCAACTTCAGAAGTTAAAAATGCAGTAATAACAAAACCATTTTCATTATTAACTTCTCTATAGATAACAATGAGGTGTTTGTTATTAAACCTTTTATAGCTATTAATTCTCCTTCGCTTCCCTTAACTATTTCTTCAGGATTACTCAAAGCCTCTAAAACTGAATCACTAAGTCCGGACATATAGTCATGAGACTCTGTGATATGAACCCACCTTTCTTCAGTTAACTACACTACACCACAATTCTTCCCATCTATTTAAATTATTGATTTTTTAAGTTGTTGTAAGGCGATAATTGGCAACTTTATCTTCGATAAAATAATATCTAAAGATTTCTTTTATTAATAAAAAACCCGAAAATGGTTAGTGGCTACATTTTTTGTAAGAAAAGTTGAATGTTGAAAAGCTAGACGGTGGATTTACATTAATTGAAAAATTAGGCATTTGTAGACTGTAACGAATTAATAGGCATTAATTAAGAATAGGTGTAGTTAACCTAATCTTTACCTTATTTATTGAAAATGTGTAGCCTATCATTTTAAATTTTTAGTGAGAGTACCTTGCTCACTCCTTCCTGCATGCTGACACCATAGAGCAGGGATGATTCTGTTATGATGGCGTCGTTGTGCGTCACAATTATATATTGCCCGCTCTTCATGTGCTTCTTAACCAAACTGGCGAGTTTTTCGCTGTTGCGCTTGTCAAGGGCAGCGTCAACTTCATCAAAAATATAGAATGAGTATGGCTTGTATTCCTGAATTGCAAATATCAGTGACAGAGCTACCAGAGTTTTCTCTCCTCCACTCAAGCTTGAGACATCAAAATACTTTCCCCTTGCTACTTTGATAACTATATTCAGCCCTCCAGCAAATGGATCTTCCTGATTTTCTAACTCAAGATACGCTTCTCCCTTAGTGGAAAGCTGTATGAAATTTCTTGTAAATATTTCATTAATTGCCTCAAGTGTCTTCATGAATGTCTTTTTCTTTTTCCTGTCTATCTCGCTTATGATTTTAAGTATCTCCTCCTTTTCCTTAGTCAAAGTTTCTGCCTTCTGGGCTACTTCCTCATACTGCTTCTTTATGTCTTCATAAACTTCCAATGCCCTTAAATTAACCCCTCCGAGAGTTACGCTTGATAATTCCTCGTTGGTTTTTTGCAGCCTTTCCTGCAGCCCATTAATTGATGCTTTAATTATTTCTATCCCTTCAAATTCTTTCAGCTCAATCGTTAAGCTCTCAATTTCTGCATCAAGCTTCGCCTTGTCTATTTTGAAATTATTAGTACTATCATCATTCCTGTCTGACTCATTCTTGACTTCAAGAGATTCCTTTACTTCCTCCTGTATTGCCATCTGCAGGGAAGTCCTCTTTTCAAAGAGCTTCTTGAATTTTGCCTGCAGCTCTCTCTCTTTCTTCTCGCTGTCTTCAAGTTCGGAAGAAGTATTTTCAAGAGACTCTTCTAATTCAAGTATCTCTGCTCCAAGCTCCTCCTCATCTCTTGCAGCCTGTTTTATTATGTCTCTAAGCCTGTCAAGCTCCTTCTGCTTGTACCTTATTTCAGTATCAAGATTATCCTCTGTCCGCGCAGATATATCCTCTATCTCATGAAGAAGTCTTTCGTAAATATCATCAAACCTGTCAATATCAACATAATCTTCTTCAAGAGACTTAAGTTTTTTGTTCAGCTCTTCAAGCTCTCTTTCAAGGAGTTTCTCTTCAGAATAAGATTTCTTGACTCTCTCCTTCTTTTCATTAACATTCTCCAGCTTAACAAGCTCAATTCTGGAATTCTCCATTCTTTCTTTCAGCTTATTTATTTCTGCTTTAATCTTTCCGACGAACTCTGCCTTTCCTTTAACAAATGATACTTTATTATCAATATTCTTTTGTGCATTATTCATCCTTCTGTCGCATTCAGAATAAACTTCCTCCCGGTGCTGCCGGGTCATCTTTGTCTTGCACAAAGGGCATACATCAATCCTGCTTACCTCTTCCTTTATCTCCCTGCTCCTGCTCACCTCGCTCTCCCACACAGAAACCTGTTTCTCAAGCTCAAGCCTTGAATTTTCAGCATCAAATAATTCTTTCTGCTTTGTTTCAATTTCCCCTTGTATCCTTAAAATCCTGCTCCTGCAGGCTTCTGCATCCTTATCCATCAACCCTCCGGCCATCCTGTCAGCTTCCCTTAAAGAAAATTCCATATCATTCTTAAGCTTCTGGCTCTGGTTTTGCTTGTCCTTGACTCTTTCCTTAAGGAAATGGAGCTCATTCCTTACTCCATAGAGCCTCTTCCTCTTAGATTCTACTTCGGCAAGCTCAGCTTTCTTTTCCTCAAGTTCTTTCAGCCTTTCTGCAACTATTGGAGATTTCTTCTTCAGCTCAGCCACTTCCTTCTCAAAAACTCTAAGATGCTCCTCCGTCCTTTCCTTTCTTCTCCTCACTTCGTCAAGTTTCATCTCGCTGTTGTCCTTCCTTACGGTTGACCCCGCCATCTCGGCTCTATAATCAGAAATCTTATTATGCAGGCCTTCCATTTCCACTCCTGATGATTCCTGAGTGTACTTATTAATGCCTGCTACTTCTTCCTCCTTTTTCCTTATAGACTCCTGGAGCTTTGCTATTTTCTCTCTTAGTTTTTCCCTGAGTTTCATATTCTTCTCAATCTCTTCATTGACTCTTTTGACTTCCTTGTCCCTGCTCTCAACATTCTTTGAGATTATGCTTGCCTTGTATTTTTTCTGGTTTTCCTCCAGCTTCCTGAACTTAAGGGCCTGCTGCCTCTCTGTCTCAAGGTTCTTCAGATAAGCAGTTCTCTCCCTCAATATTGCATTAATTTCCCTCAGCCTCTCTTCAGTTTTTTCCAGTTCCCTCAATGACCTTTCTTTGCGGGTTTCATAAACAGATATCCCCGCAACTTCCTCAACTATTTTGCGGCGCTCTTCAGGATTAATCCTTATTATCTCTGCTATCTCTCCCTGAAGAACTATATTAAAGCCGTAAGGATCAATTCCCGCCTGTGCCAGCAGCTCAAGGACTTCGTTCCTTGTCTTTGTCTCTCCGTTAATCCTGTAAATTCCCTGCCCGTTCCTCCTGACAATTCTCTGTATCTCAACTCTTTCAGCATCAAGAGAAAATCTCCTGTCAGAATTATTAAAAACTATTTTCACCATCGCCTCAGCAGAAGGCTTGTGTGCCTTAGTTCCGGAAAATATAAGATTAGCCGCCTTCGCCGCCCTCATGCTCTTAATGCTCAATCTCCCGAGGACAAAGCAGATGGCGTCGGTTATGTTAGATTTTCCAGCGCCATTTACGCCAACGATGGTATTCATTCCGTTTTCAAAGGGTACTTCCGTCTCGCTCGCAAAGCTCTTGAACCCCTTCATCACCAGTTTTTCAATATAGGACATGAGATATTACCTTAAAGAGTATATTTAAAAGTTGTTAGAATAAACAAAATAGCTGGATGATAAGCAAATCATGTTAACTATAAAAGGACTACATAAAGAAAGTTTTATAAACAAGCTTTTCTAGGGTTTATTATGATCTCCCCCTACACCATTGACCGCAAAACAAGCAGAGCTTTCAGGCTCGTTAAAGCAGACATGAATCGTATTTTTTCTATTCTTGAGCAAATCCAGAAGGACCTTGCAAAGATGAAGGGAACTGATATTGAAGTTGCTGACCAGCTAATCGGCATAAGCAAGAACATTCAGAAAGTCAGGCACGAAACAGACACTGCTCTTAAAGAAGCGGAAACTGCCAAGGAAGAAGCTAAAGAAGCATTGGTTGAAGCCGAAGACATCAAGAAATACAAGCCAAAGCCAATTGTCAAGACAAAAGTTGTTTACAAGAAGAGCAGCAAGTCTACAAAATTCGTTGCTGCCAGAGGAGGCAAGAAATTCCATCATCCCTCATGCCCCTTCGCCAAGAATATTCTTCCTAAGAAAAAAATCATTTTCAAGTCTAAAGAAACTGCTCTCAATAATGGTTATAAAGAGTGTAAGTGCTTGTTGAGGTAATGGGGGCCTCTGTTTAATGGCTAAAATTACAAAAGGTTATATTTCCAGTAAAGCCAGGATAATAAAAAACATTCTCAATGCCAGGGGAATTGTTTCTGCTTCAGATTTAGAAAAATCTGTAGGTGTTACAATCTCTTTAGGAGATGACGTTTTAGAATTTGTTTCTAAAGATCATTCCGAGCAAGGAGTTCGCTCCACATCTTATAAGTTTTCTTATGGTGCTCCAGGAATTGGGACTCCAATTGAGGGCGCTGTTAATCCAACGCCTAACTATTCCTTAATGATCGTTAAGTGCGGGAGCTTTATTCCGGGTTATAGTTCTTTTGGCTCTGATCAACAAGGTAATATTTTACAAGTCAGAGAGATGCGTAATTCTGGCTTTGCTGAATTAATGGCGGCTCTTGAAGAATTGTCCGTTTTAAAATAACTTATTAACTATTAATTGTTAGAATCATCATGAAAGTCAAACTTGTGGAAGCGAGTAATGCAGCAAGATATTTAGAACAAGCAATTTACAACAACGGTATAAATAATTATGATGATTTGGCTTCCTCTTCTCGTTCACGCATTGATGCGGATAATCCTTGGGGTGCCGGCGACATCATAAACTTTTCTAAGATTACCGGACCAACCGGACTTTTAAGGATCAAAGTTTCTTACCATTTTGTCCGTTATGGCAGAGATATATTAATAGCCAGGTTTGCTCCTCCAGGAGATGACTGCAGTTCCTTAGAAGTTGTTTGCAATTCGTCCTCGCTTAGGGGCTTTGATGTCTGCGACTCTGATATGAACGGAGATAACCTTGTTTTCTTTCGCCAGCTTCTGGATACCCACGGAGCTTCTTCTTTTGACAAAATAATGGGGGAACTTCATAGTCTGCAGAGATTCTGCCAAAAAGCCAGAACTTAATTCTCAAACAATTTCTTCTGTTTCTCTTTCTTCCTGTGCCTGTCAATTGCCTGCTTCTTCGTGTCAATTCCCAATATATTTTTAAGAGTCATCCAATGCTCCCTGAATATTTTTTTGTCCTTGTGATCATGATAGTGCTTCTTTATGAATTCTACAGTTACTGGATCGTGGGGGTATCCTGAACCAAAATTCATTCCTATTTCTTTCTTTAGCTTCTCAATTTCTTCATCTCTCTTTACTTTTGCGAGTATGGATGCTGCCGATACCGCGACGTGGTTTACGTCTGCTTTATGCTCGCACAAAAAGGCCAGTCCTCTCGCGCTTCCTTCAATGAATTCCCTAACTTTTGTCAGCCACGCATTCTTGTTTGTGGAAGGGCAGTCTAAGACTATTTTTATCGGCTTACCCGGATTCTTTCTCCTTATTCTCGTGATTATCTGCGCTGCCGCTATAGCTTCAATTGTATTCAAATTTATTTTAGAATTCATCATCTCGTTTATCTCTTCAGCCGTGAAGATTTTTGTTTCGTAATCTTTCGCTATCTCTTTTATCTTTTCTGCTAGTTCTTCCCTCTTTGCTGCCGTCAGCATCTTGCTGTCCTTAACTCCAAGCGCTTTTAGCTTCTGCTCATCTTCCTTTAGCAGCAGGCATCCCCCAAGAACTATTGGTCCAATGACTGGTCCGCGGCCCGCATCGTCAATGCCGAGTATTAGCTCTGACATGAATGATAATTAATAAATGGCACTTAAAAACTCTTGCACGAGTTTTAAGTGAAGCTCCCAACCACAGCCGTAAGGGAATACCCCTGACGTTCAACCAAGAAAGGAAGCTATGGGACTTCATAAGAAATAAATTAGTTAGTAGTTCAGAGTAATTATCAGTAACACTCTACGATAAGTTAGTAGTTCAGAGTAATTATCAGTAACACTCTACGATAAGTATACATGTCGATGGTGCAGGCTTGTTGAGTAAGTTATGTGAGTTATCAGCTAATGGTTGGATAATTGGCTATATATTTGCCCAACCGCAGCAGAGCTGTGGGGATTTCTTTTTAATTAATACCTGTCAAGATGGTTAGGCTAAACTTATAGAAGCAGGCGACTCCAGCCTATCCTAGCTAGCTGATGTCCAGATAACTATAGCAGGGGGTGGATTTGAACCACCGATGTCAGGGTTATGGGCCCTGCGAGAACTCCTGGCTTCTCTACCCTGCTGTATGAAAATACGAGAGTCATTTTCCTTTTAAAGCTATTGTTTGCTTGAGTATCTCCGATATAAACTAATTTAGCCATAGATTTATGGGAAGAAACTATTAATGTTAATTCTATTAGTAATCATGAATAAACGTTTGTTAGCAATTACCCTCGATTGAACCTGCTATAAGCGTCGTATCTAACTAATAATAGAACTATTTCGATAACTATACTACTTTTATATTATCATTCACCGGAGATACTTTATACATTTTGTATATTATATGATCTTTCTCTTAATAGAGTACGATAAATTTTAAAAGAATTAATGATTATTGCTAAAGATGAAATTACAGAAATGGCATAGAGTAACAGCTACATTAGGTCATCAGGGTGCTGGAAGAGCAATAGAAATAGAGCTATATTTCTTTGGAGCTGATGCTATGGAAGTTTTTAAAAAATATAAGCGCCTTGGAGGCATTCATAGAGGTGATACTCCTAAAATAAGAGCTTTAGAAGAAGATGAAGCTTCTTTGCTGGAGAAAGAGATATTAGAGAGAGATATTGCATTAGACACAGCAAAAAAAAGAGGTTATTCTCCATCTAGAGAATATAGAATTTCGTAACCTCAAAGTTTAAAATAGATGATTCCTCTTTAATTTTATCATGCCTACATCGCGTAATGGTATCGCATCGGATTGCTAATCCGAGCCCCTCCGGGGGCATCCAGGTTCGATTCCTGGTGTAGGCGTTTTGAAGCTGAAAGTTTCAACACCATGAATCGGCCAGAGCAACGCCGGTCTTGAGCTTCAATTCCAAGCACTTTCATTCATCTAAAAAACCAATGATAAAAAATGAAAATGCAAGCAGGTGTAGGCGTTTGTGATTTGTTTAACGCTTACACTGGCATCCTTCTTTTCTAGAAACTATTATTAACTCTTTTAATCCTTAATGGTTATGGTTTATTTAAGTAAAAAGGATGCTGAGGAAGTTGCAAAGGCACTTTCAGAATCTAATGATAAGAAACTTTTAGTCATAGCTAATAAAATAAAGAATCATAAGAAAGCACCAGTCTACTTTTATGATAAAGATGATATAAAGAGATTGTTAAGAAAAGCTTTCAGGGAGAAGCGAAGTGTTAAGATTAATTATTACAGCCATATGTCTGACGAAGTTACTAATAGAATTATTGATGTTTACCAGCTTCATGATGATTGCGTTATAGCTTACTGTCATTTGCGAAACGACGAGCGAGTTTTTCGCATTGATAGAATTAACAAAGCAGCAATACTGGATGAAAAATATAAAATTCCTAAAGGTTGGGAGCCAGAAAGCATAATCTTAAATAAATAAAATGAGCATCGAGAAGGAAAGACCAAGGTGTCCTTTTCAAAGGTTAAAAGCAATGCCATGTTGCTGCTTCCCTGCAGGTTCAACTCCTGTAAGCGGCAGTTTTCTGCCGCTAGAGGGTACTTCTAATTATTGTGTTTTATCAAATAAGTCTTCAGATAATAGTAGCAGCAATTATATTTGGGGTATGGTTTATTATGAATAGAGAACATTCTATTTTTTGAGTACAGTTTTCGTTTCTCAAGCTAATGAAAAGCTTTTTAAGTAGTAGTAGTATAGTAATATTAATTTAAGTCCCCAGTATGACCTCCTCACGGAGGGAATGCTGGGCTCAAAGTTTTAGAAATCTTTATATTGTTTTTGGAGGTAAGTTTTATATGAAAAAGAAGGCAATATTTTTTATTGATGCTAATAATTGGTATCATAATGTTAAAAATATAGTAAAACCCGGTTGGATAGACATTAGAAAAGTAGTTGAGTTGATATCCAAAGAGAAAAATCTTAGCATAGTTGATATAATTTGGTATGCTTCTGTTCCAAGTATTAAAGATGGCGACGTAATGTATTATCAACATATGTCTTTTTTATCAAAATTAGAAAAGCAAGGAATCAGGGTTGTTACAAGAAAACTTCAGCGCCTGTCTAATCAAGAGGAAAAGGAAAGTAAAGCTCAATCAATAAACTCTTTAGGCCTTTGTAATGTTTGTAAGCCCCTAGTTGAAGAGTCTTTTCTTGATTTAGCTGATTTTAAGAAGAAGGAGAAGGGCATTGATGTTTGGATTGCAGTAGATATGATCAAAAAGTCAGTTATAGAGAAAGCTTGTGATGTTTGTGTATTAATATCTGGCGATGCTGATTTTGTTCCTGCCCTAAAAGTCGTCCAAGAAGGTGGAAAAGAAGTACTTAGCACATTTGTTCCATTTGGTTATTCTTTTGAACTTAGAAATGAATTTCCTTATCTTTTCTTAGGTAGAGCAAAAATAATGGACTGTTTAAAACCTTATGATAAGGATAAGAAATGATAGACTGGTTACAACTTATTCAGGGCATTATTGGTGCAGGGATTGGCGGAACAATTGTCGGCATAATATCTCAACATCAATCAAACAAGAGATTAGCGATATATAATTTAGTAAATGAAAGCCAATTCAAAGCTTTTAGTGAACTTTGGAGATCTCTAATGAATCTAAAAAGAAAGGGTGAAGATTTATGGCAAGAGGCAAATGAAAGATGGTTATCTGAATTTGTTAAATATATTGAAGAAGCACATATAAGTCTTCAAGATAATGCATTAATACTAGATAAAAAGGAATATGAAGACTTAAAGAAAATCTTAGACCAATTCTGGCATTATAGAGTAGGTAAAGAAAGACTTATAGAGATGGATAATAAAAAGATCCAGCAAAAAATATCTTATCTTAGTGGTTCAATTGTAATATCAGACGAAAGACAAAATCAAGTATTCAGCAATGAATCAATAAAGAAAGAGTATGAAAAGCTCCTTGATGATTTAAGAGAGAAATTTCAAGCCAAGATGGGAATAAAGTAAAGCTCTACAACATTTATAAACTCTTACAGCATCGGTAAATCGTAAAATTAAGCAATGATATTTTGCTTATAAATGACGATTAGTGCTCAGCACCATCTTCTCTAGAGATTGGGTAGTGTAGGCGTTCATTCAGAAATCGAACATCTTTAATCCCAGCCAGATTATCATCAGACCAGCAGCTTTGTTGAATAACTATTGTCTGTTTAATAAGTAATTAGTAACTAAACATAAACTCTAGAAATACTAATGCTTAGCTGTTTAAAAAGTATTCTTGTTCAACGACTTATTAAACAAATTTCAGACCAGCACTAACTTTATATAGTGTTATCTTCTCACCTAATAATGGAAAAAGACATAGGCAAGATTAAAAAAAATGATTTTACCGACATAGTTATAAGAGTTGACGATTTTGGCGGAAGGCCGGGCATAACAATAAGAGAATATGTCAGGGGAGAGAGATACACTGGCTTCACGAAGTCAGGAACAAGGATTCCCCTTGAAGAGCTTCCAAACTTCAAGGACATGGTCAACAGCATAAAAGTAGAAGATTTTGATTTTGAGCCCTCCAAGAATTCCAAGCTGCCTTCAACGCCTGCTTCTCAAAAACAATCAAAGCCATCCAAAAAAGAAATAGATGAAAAAAGCAGCAGTGAAGGAAGTGAAGAAGGCGAAGAATTCTACTGATAAATAAGTATCATCTGAAAATATATATTTTTCTGGCGCATTATTTATAAAACCTTTTAAGGGTATAATCTTCATGGGTAATGATTTTAAAATGGTGTGGGGTCCTTATGAGCCTTTAAGAGTTTATGCTCCAGCCATTAGGCAAAAATTTCGGGAAGAGGCACAATTCATGCTTGATGATTTAAAGCGCAAAAAATCACGTGTTGACTATGTAAGAATCCAAAGGGAAGATGTTAATTATGAGTGTAATGTAGTCCGCAGAGTAGTTACTGAAAGAAGCCCCAAGTGGTATGTTGAGTTTTGGGCTAGATACAGGTACTCTCTAAGAAGAAAAGGAAATCCTGACCAGGATAAGAAATATGATCGAGCCAGAGGCCCAAAGAATTCTGCCATCCAAAGAAGACGGTTTGAAAACGCTTTAGAAAGAATAATTGATGGAACAGACAGAGCATCTCACAGGAAAGGAAGGGTAGTGGAGCTAACATTCTATGTTGGAAGACGTAAATATAATGGAGCAACCATACCCCACCACCTTAGAACTCAGGAAAGAATTAGAACTATTCAAAGGTATAACACTATTGGCAGGAGAGCCAGGCAATTGATTTATGAAAGACTCGTCCAGGGCTGCCTCTATGAAGGCCATTGGGTGCTTCCCGACAGACGTGTTAGAAATTACTTTGGAGTTCCCCTGCCTCCAAATCACAGCGAGATGGTCGCCGATAATAGAAGGATGAGCAGTCATAACCTAAGAAGGCAGACTAGGGAATATGCAAAACCTAGGGGACTTGATGAAGTCCCTTTCTAAAACTTTTTAAAATTAAGATTTAAATACCCCCGCCTACTTTCATAAAACATGAAAGTGCGCGATATTATGCATTCCCCCATAACAATTGACAGCAAGGCCAAAATTACTGATGCTCTTTCTGAAATGTCAAAAAAGCACATACATTCTTTGATTGTAGTGAGCAGCGACAAAATAGCCGGCATAATAACAGAAGATGACATCCTTGATAATCTCGGCAGGATGAGCGGAAAGGTAAGCGACATAATGACCAAGAACATTAAAACTATTAACGATGAGGAGGAGTTAAGCGAAGCTGCTGAAGTAATGAACCGCGAGGGAGTCAGGAGACTTCCCGTGACAAAGAAGGACAAACTCGTTGGGATTATAACAGCAACAGATCTTCTGGCATACGCAGGAGAGCTTTCAGAGGTATTTTTGTTTGATTAAAATAAATAAAATTCAATTAATATCACATAACAAAATATGTGTTAAGATGACTTTAATATAAATCATCAACAAACGAGCCAATTATCTTGACAACTGACAATTAGTTGTAATATGGATAACTGCACAGGTTAAGTTACAAGAAGATGCAGTTAGACAGATAGAGAACTGCAAAAAGCAGGTCATATAAGCAACGCAGTTGTCTATAACTCTAAATAACCATCATAAGATAATACTAATGAAACCCACTTTATTGGTTAGGTTTGGTTAAATTAGTTTGATGTTGGGATAATGATAGGATTATCGGCTAATTATTATTTATCTCACTTGTCCTTATTATTTCCAGCCCGCATTCTCTCAATAGAGTGATAGTTTTATCTCTCATCTCCGCATTTCCCAATCCTTTATAATCAATAATTACCGTGCTGATTTTTTCCGAAGTCTTTTCTATTGCCTGCTCTATTAATTCTTTATTCAGCGGCAGAGCGTATTTTGGTGCTATGAAGCTGATGGCATACTTGGAGCTTAGCTGTATCCTGTTGAATGACTGGCAGTAATGCAGCCCTCCAACAGCTATAGCGGGTTTATAATTATTGTTCTCATTATTATCCCTATGCTCATCATAACCAGTGATAAACTCTTTTATTGATCTTGCCAGCACTTCAATCGCTTTCAAATCACTCCATTCCTTTTCTGTTCCTCCAACTTCTACAAACATGCATAGTTTCTCTACATAAGGCCCGTGATGAGTAGCCTCAAGGGAAAATTCATATTCCTTATCAATAATTCCTTTGCTTTTTGCTTCTTCAGCATTTCTCTGCAGAATAATGCTCATTTCTTTTATCATTAACGCTGAAGTTTTCACAAGTGTTCCATCTTTTCCGCCATAATCTGCTTTCTTCCAATTGCCGATGCTATGCACACAGAAATTCTTCCTTCCCTCGCCTGAATAATGGCGCGATGCAAATATAATGAGCTCTGCGTCTTTTATGCTCTCCTCTTCATCAATGTCCTCCAGATTGACAATATCTTTGTCAAACTCATAAACTTTGCTCCCAAATTTCTCAAGAGCTTCCTTGATATTGCGCCCTGCTGTATCTTTTTTAGAAGTTATAACTGCATACTCTAAAGACATAATGCTTTTAAAAAAGCCTATTTTAAATAAGTTATGATATGGCCGATTCAGGTATTGCTGGCACTATTGGTCGTTGCTTCTTCATTAGTCATGGGTATTCTGCTTGCAAGATGGACTAAGGAAGAACTTAAAGACGGAAGAAGATACTTTAAGCTTATTCTGATGTTATCCATTTTTTTTATTATTATCAGCATGGACTTATGGGCTTTAAAAATAGCATCATGGCAGGCAGGCATTAGTTCTGCCATGGCTTTCTTGTATTTATTGGTAATATCTCTGATATCTTTAAAGACAGGATCAGGCTTAAAATAAACAGAGTATCATTAAAGAAAATGGTCAGAACATTATTTGCTGATTATGAAGTTATTGTAAGGTCTGTTTATAGAAAGCCTCTCCAGCTGCCATCAACAAACAACCTTGCGGAGATTTTAAAGCTAATAGTTTCCCAGGAGCCAATGCTCCCAAAAAACCTCTGTACGGGCAACAGAAATCCAGAAGGAGTAAGGCATGACCTCTTAGTGTTATTATTAAAAATTGGCTTAGAGTCTGTTTTTGATGAAGTAGTGATAACTGACACTCTTCCCTTTGAATCCGCATGGCACCCCCGCCGGCCGGACATTTACTGTGATGCTCCCAAGAAGCCATTGAGTTTCAGAGGAATTGTATATGAAGCAATTAGTGAAGTTCCGAAAGTTTGTGATGAATTCCTTCTACCTATCCACCCTACAATTATAGAGGTTAAAATAGGACAAAATTGCTTCATCTCTCAAAAGCGTGCGAGGATTATTGACCAATTATTCGGATATGAAAAGAGTATTGGCAGGCCATGCAACAAAGTGTTCTACGGCCATGAAAAAAGCCCCATTGTTTATTTAATAGACAGCACGCCCTAATAGTCATCTGCATAGGGTTAGTATAGGCATTCCTTAAAGACAAAACAAAAAATAATTTAACCCATGCCTATAATGATGATTCTAAAGTTTTAAAAGAGCAGGAGAACTTTAGTTATAATGGAAAAGCTCTACGACCTTATTATTATCGGCGGAGGTCCGGCCGGCCTGACAGCAGCTATTTATGCTTCCCGCGCCAACCTCAAAACCCTGATACTAGAAGGCTCAAAAGACATGGGCGGGCAGCTAATTCTTACAACAGAAGTTGAAAACTATCCTGGTTTTCCCGAAGGAATTCTTGGGCCGGAATTAATGAAGCGCATGCGCGAACAGGCAAAGAAATTTGGCGCCACTATTATCAACGAAGACGCTGTCAAGGTTGATTTCTCTAAATCTCCTTACACTGTTGAAACTTCCAAGAATAAGTTCAAAGCTAAGTCAGTAATAATTGCTACTGGCGCCCGCACAAGATGGTTAGGTCTTGATAGTGAGAAGAGGCTCATCGGAAGAGGAGTTTCAAGCTGTGCGACCTGCGATGCCGCATTTTTCAAAAACAAAAATGTCTTTGTCATTGGCGGAGGCGATAGTGCTCTAGAAGAAGCACTCTTCCTAACAAAATTTGCCAATTCTGTGACTGTTATCCACAGGCGTGATAAACTGAAGGCTTCAAAAATCATGCATGACCGTGCTCTCAGAAACAAAAAAATTAAATTTGTTTGGGATTCTGAAATTAAGGATATTCTTGGTGAGAATAAAGTTAGCGGTATAAAGATTATCAATGTCAAAACTAATAAATTTTCTGAATTAAAGGGCGATGGCGTCTTCATTGCTATTGGACACTTACCTAACAGCGAACTCTTTACTGATTTAAGCAAAGATGAAAAAGGCTATTTGATTGTCAAGAATAATGTTTTCACTGACAGGCCCGGCATCTTTGTCTGCGGAGATGTCCATGATCATCGTTACAAGCAGGCAGTTACTGCTGCTGGCCTTGGATGCATGGCGGCAATGGAAGCAGAGAAGTGGCTGGAAGAGAATAAATAATTATTTGCCAATAACAGAAAAATCTCAAGAAGCATTGGAGTTTAATAAGAATAATAAGAAAGAATTGAGGGAGATAAGGTTTCTTCCGCAAAATATTGATTTCTCAACTATTACTAATATTTACGGCAATAAAGTTGCTATCTTTTCCCTTAAACATGGGATTTTTGGAGTTTTAATAGACAATTCTGAAATAGCTGATAATCAAAAGAAAATATTTGATATCCTCTGGCGGATCGCGAAGCGTTCATAACTTCCGCTTTACCTGAGATAAAACAGAAAGCTTTAAATATAACTAAGTTATATTTAGTTATATGGAGATTGAAGTAATACCAAGAAAATGGGGAAGTTCTATAGGCATAGTTATACCTCAAGAGGTGGTTGAAACTGAAAATATTCAAGAGAATAAAAAAATTAAAATTGAAATAAAGAAAGAAAGGGCTAAAGCTGGAGAATTATGGGGAATATTAAAAGATTGGAAGAAGCCTACTCAGCAAATTAAGGATGAGATGAAAAAAGGATGGGATTAAATAAATACTTCTTTGATAGCTACGCACTTATTGAGATGTATAAGGGCAATTCCAATTATGCTCAATACGTTCAGGAAGATGTCACTATTACAATTTTTAACTTGGCGGAGATTTACTACTCTATACTAAATGGCTTTTCAGAAAGCGTTGCGGATATCATTCATGAAAAGTATAAGAACAATGTTTCCAAAATATCAGAAAAAATATTAAAAACTGCCATGAAATTTCGTAAAGAAAATAAAAAGAAAAATCTTTCTTACGCTGATTGTATTGGTTATATCTACGCTCTAAAAAATAATCTTGTTTTTCTTACTGGCGATAAAGAATTTGAAGGAATGAAGAATGTGGAGTTTGTGAAGTAATTGTTTTATAACTTCCATCTCATTTGAACCTATCGCTTTGTTTAAATACTGGTATTTCTTACTTTAATTATGGCTGGAAAATATATAATGGTTTCATTGGACGATGAAAGGAGCAAGCACCTGTCGGAAGTCCTAGCTAATGAGACATGCAAGAAAATACTAATGTTTATGTCTGAAATAAGTGAAGTAACAGAAACAGACATCTCAAAGAGCCTGAACATCCCTCTTAACACAGTAAATTACAATATGAAGAAGCTTCTTGCCTCTCACCTGGTTGAAGAAGCTGAAAAAATCCTGTGGAGCGAGAAGGGAAGAAGAATAAGAATTTATAGAATATCAAACAAGTCCATTCTGATAACGCCAAGGACAAAGAGCAGGATAAACAAGATATTAACTGCGCTAATAACTTTGGCGTCTTCGGCAGCTATAGGCCTGTCCATAAAATTCGCTTTGAGAAGCGAATTAAAGCCTCTTGAGGAAGATATTTATAGCACCGGTGAAGCAGCTATTGCCACAACCCAGAAATTCCTTGCAGAAAGCTCTTCGCAAAATATAAGTAAGCTTGCAGAATTAATCTCTTCTGTTCCTTCATGGGGATGGTTCCTCGGAGGAAGCTTGTTTGCATTGATAATAATCTTGATATTAAACTGGAAGAGGATGTAAAATGAAAAAACCAATATTAATTGCATTGATAATCGTGGGAGTATTGCTTCTGATAGCCACTTCTTTCCTGATTTACATTAATTACAGCTCAATTCCCTTAAATGCAGTTCCCTTCCCTTCAAAGAAAGTCATAGACATAATTCTTCCAGAGCAGAAGTTCTCAGCTAAATTGGAAAATCCTTCATCAACAATTAATCTTGGAGAAGAAGCCATTTACAACCTGACAATAATTGATTATCACAGCAAATCAACAGATAATTATGAATACAAGATTTACTTTGAAGATAACAGCTATCTCAACGGCGAATTTTACTATGATTTTCCAGATGACGGCCTGCCTCGTGTAGCTGTTGTTTCCAGCCAGATTATTACAAAATTCCTCGGGTCTGGAGAAACTATTCAAGTAAGGCTTGGAGTCAGAGCAAAGACTTCAAATGTAACCCCAGGTGCTTATAAATTTTACATTAAAATAAATGAAGCCAACTCGCTCAAATATCAAACTATTGAAGGAAGCATTACAATAAATTAATGGGAGTAAGATGGATAAAACAACAACCTCAATTTTATTAGCGGCATTATTGATTAGTTCTTTAATTGTACAAATTCAGGCTTTTAGCGGAGTTGATAAAGAGCCAGATTTTGCTCCGAGCTATGATTGGAGCATTCACTATGTTAATTTATTTAAGCAGGCAATAAAGGAGAAATATGACGTTAGCGACGATGCTCTTAATGATAGATTAAAAATTATTGCTGTTGTTGATGGCAAGATGGTTGATGGCTTTGCAATTGACCGCCGTGAAGGACTGGCGAAAATCCATTACTTATATCAAATTGACTGGGCTGTTTATAATGGGCACCTAAGCTTTGATACACTAGAGGCAAACGATGAACAAATCCTCCAGATGATGAAGGATAGAATATGGCCAATTTTTGATATTGAAAGTGTTATCACTAAAGAAAAAGCTGAAAACCTTGGCTTGGCTTATCAGGAATTAACAAGCCCGTGGTATAATGATAATACCTGGATCTATGTTGAAGGCTCGCAAAACAAGCCTTCTTATGCCAAGCTGGTTTTTGATGTACCTAAAACCATTAGCGAGAAGGATAATAAGTGTTTGATAGAAACTTATAGTTTAGAAACTGGAGAAAAATTGCTCAGCGAGGAATTAGCTTGCGTGGTTTACGGCAATCTTGATAATAATCAAACAACTTCATCCCCTAATAACTCAAAAGTGTTCTTTGTTGGTTTAATTTTCCTGTTATTAGTCACAGCTATTATTTTCTTCTCAAAGAATAAATCAAAAATTATATGGAGGTAAAAAGAAAAAGCAAATATGGAAAAATCAGTTAAAATAACCCTGATTATTGCAGCGACTGTCCTTATTCTCGGTATTCTGGGATTCATTGCCTTTGACTCTGTAGTCAGCCCCTCGAATACAATGGCCGTGCAGGGCTCTTCAGTTTTAAAAGTCCTTCCTGACACAACAAGCGTCGGGTTCAGCATTCAGACTTCAGCAAAGACGGCAGAAGCTGCGAAGAGCAACAACTCCGTAATCTTTGAAAATCTGATAGCAAAGCTTGCAATAGCAGGATTTGACAGGAGTGACTTGAAGACGGAGAGCTTCAACATCTACCCTGAATATGACTACAGGTACGATGGAAGCAATAAGATAAAGGGCTACATTGTCCAGCACAATTTAAAGATTGAACTTAATTCAGACAAAGCTGAAGAAGTCGGGAAAGCAATTGACGCAGGAGTTGAAGCAGGAGCTTTGATAAGTTACATAAACTTTGAGTTGAGTAAGGACGCTGAAAACTCTTACAAAGTGCAGGCGCTTGAAAAGGCAACCCAAGACGCGAGAACCAAAGCAGAGGCGGTTGCCCGCGGATTAGGCAAGAAAGTCGGAGGGTTAGTTTCAGTGTCAGTATCTGAATTCAATTACTACCCATGGCCGATTTATACAGCCAGCACAGGAATTGCCTACGATGAAAATGTAGCAGCTGCAAAGGAAGCTGCGGGCAGCACAAGCATCAACCCTAGCGAGAGAGAGGTAACTGCGATGGTGAGCGTGACCTTTAAGATAAAATAATTTTTGTTTTTTATTTATTTTTAGTTTTTTGTTTTAGCTTTCTAATGCGCTCACTATGTGATCTAACCATTCTTCTCCATTAAAAAAAGATCTTTCAATGCAGTAAGGTTTATCAGCAAAGAACATTGCTGCAAGAGATTCTCTTCTTTCTTTTTCCTCTCTTCTTAAATCTCTCTTCCCAGGAATACCAGCCAACTCTCTTTGATTTCCAAAATCACTTATAATCTGAATTGATTGTTGTGTCGACAACCCCCTAATATCACCAATGACTCTTATTTCAATGCCCTTGCCGACAGGCTGCGTTATTCCTAATTTTTCTAAATCATTCAGCGGCCTGTCAAAGCCCAGCCTTGCTAAATCCTGAGCTACAAAATAAACAGCGTTATTGCACGTCTTATCATCCTTCATTGCATTGACGTAGTGTATTCCAGGTCTTAAGTCCAAACTCTGAGGCAAATCTGGATGAGAGGTAACTATCTCGTGAAGTCTTAACAAAGATTCTGGGTCTTCAGATGCCAAGCCGCATAAAAAATAAGTTAGCTGTGCTTCTCCTTCCTCCTTTCTTTCAAAGTATTCTTCTCTAATATCTAAAAACCCTCTAACTTTAACCATAATATTATTACTAATTAATTACTATATAAACCTTTTCAAGCCGCTCTTCTCACGCCTTCTATTCCTTGTGGCAACGTCATCCACGCCGTCATGCTTCCAAATCCTTTTTTGCTAATACTGAAAGGCTCAATCCTCTTGGGATTTTTTAGGAATATCAAGATACAATATTCTTTGTCTTTAAATAGTTCAAAAAATTTATCTCTATCATTAATTCCGATGCCATCCCATTCGCCATATTCACTAATTATCTTCCTGACTTTGTTATGATTAAGAGCATCAAACTGCATGACTCTCTCAACCTTTGCCATTACAGTTATTGGTTCTCCGGAATTCTTGAAGTAGATATTATCATCAGGTTTTATTTTATTCCACGGGCTTGACTTATTAGAATACCATCTTGACTCAATCTTCTTCTCTCCAGAAATTATCTTTTCAAGAAGCATCCACGATTTCTTCATTATTGCAACATGATCCATCTCAACACCCTCAACTTTCACATCCTCTCCAGTATTGCAATGCGTTTTTCCAAAGGCGGATGCGTCTGGAATAATCCAGATACTCTTTTCTTTAACGGGTCGCTCATGAACAAAGGAGCAATTGCCTTGCTTACCTTGAGCTTGTTTCCTTCGCCTTCGTTCTTTATTTTTATTAATGCATTGCGAAGTCCGGTAGGCGAGCGTACAAACTTCACCCCGCTCGCGTCCGCTGTATACTCGCGTTTTCTTGAAATTGCCAGACCTACAAGATTAGCAGCTATTGGCGCAAGAATAGCAAGAACAATTCCGATGAGCATCAATATCGCTCCGCTCCTGCTGTCATCCCTTCCCCCTCCTCTTCCTCCACCACCCCCAAACCACAGACTCCTCAAGAACATCTCAGAGATTATTGCTATCATCCCTATAAGTATTGCTGACAGAGTCATGAATCTAACATCATAATTAGCTACATGCGATAATTCATGTGCTAAAACTCCCTCTAACTCATGCTTGCTAAGCTTTTGCAATGCTCCTTCTGTAACACACACCGCTGCATGATTCCAGTCTCTTCCAGTGGCGAAAGCATTTATCTGACTTCCATGCATGACATAGAGCTTCGGCTTTGGAAGCCCGCTCGCCAGACAAAGCCCCTCAATAATATTGTGATACTCTCTGTAATGAGTAGCATCAGCAAGCCACGCTCCCGCAGAAGCAATGGCAATCCTGTCAGAATTATAATATCCGAATATAGTATAGCTTATTGAAATTATTATTGATAAAACCATTATCACAAAAAAGAACCCGGGATCGAAAGCGAAGGAGATTACATACCCTATTAGAATCAATACTAAGAGGATACTTGCCACTAAGACTAAGGACTTTCTCTTGTTAGAAGAGATTTGTTCATGGAAAGACAACCTCGCCTCACCTCTTTCCCGAGTCATGATTATCCGAGGAAAGAGGCGTATTTAAAGATTTATTCAGTTAATGCTATGTTCTTTAGCATATAATGAAGAGAGAAAGATTTAAATAGTTAATGCACATTATTAAGTGTATTAAATATATTAAATAAAACATAAGATGCCTACAATAACTCTATCCGTAAATGATGAACTAAAGAAGGATATGGACCAGATAAGAGATATTAACTGGTCTGAAGTAGCCAGAGCAGCAATAAAGATCAAAGTTGAGCAGATGAAGATTCTGAATAAGATAATTTCCAAATCAAGATTCACTGAGAAAGACGCTCTAGAAATGGGCAGAAAAATCAACAAAGCAATTCATAACAGATATTATAAAAATGAAGATAGTAATTGATGCTAATATTTTGATGTCTGCCCTTATTAGGCCTATAGGTAAGACTTGCGAATTAATATTTAATGATAAGTTAGAATTATTAGCTCCAAATTATATATTTGAAGAAATTCATAGGCACAAAAAAGAAATATCTGAGAAATCTGGATTATCTGATGAAGATTTTAACAATTTCTTAAACATAATTTCAACTAGAATAAGTCTATTTTATTTTGAAAACTTTAAAAACTTCATGAAAGAGGCTCTTGTAGCTTCTCCAGATGAGAATGATTCAGAATACTTTGCTCTTGCCATGAAATTCGGCTGCCCGATATGGAGTAATGACAAAAGAATAAAGCTCCAAGACAAAGTAAGAGTTATAGACAACTGCGTTGCTTATATGACATGCTTTTTGCAGTTCTCTATCTGTCTAACTGCATCTTCTTGTAACCTAACCTGTGCAGTTATCCATATATCAACTGAAGAAGTTGTAAAAATGACATTATATGGCCCGTTTTGTAAGCTATAAGGCAGCAGACACGAAACAGGAAGTGAAGCCCTACGATTAATTCCTGGAAAGATATTTATCTTCTTTAATAATGTCAAGATGTTTAATCTTGAGCACTGTCGGAAATGATAATCCACATTTCCGAAGGCCTTAAATATATCTTAGCAGGTAGTATCCTGCCCGTCGTTTTCATAGTTTTCATAATCATGACACTCATAAAACCCGCAAAAGAGCACAGCAAGGAGGAAGTTGAGCGGGAGCTTCATCCTCTTGTCAAAGAATGGTTCTTCTCAAAATTCAAAGACTTCTCCCTTCCTCAAAGATACGGCGTTCCGGCCATAAGAGACAGAAAGAACATATTAATTTCAGCCCCAACAGGAAGCACTAAAACCCTAACAGCATTTCTCTCAATAATCAATTACTTAGTCATCCTCGCAGAAAAAAACGAGCTTGAGAACAAAGTTTATGCTGTTTATATAAGCCCCTTAAAGGCGCTTTCGAATGACATCTACAAGAATTTAGTAGAGCCTCTCGCAGAAATCAACAACATCGCTGAAAGGCACAGCACAAAACTTCAGGAAATAAAAGTTTCCGTGAGAACAGGGGACACTTCTCAAAGTGAGAGAGCAAAGATGTCAAAGAAAGCCCCGCATATCCTCATAACAACCCCTGAAAGTTTGGCTATTGTCCTTACTTCCAAGAAGCTCGTAGAATTCATGCAGTACACTGAATTCTGCATCGTCGATGAAATTCACGCCCTCGCTAACAAGCGCGGAGTCCACTTAAGCCTGAGTCTTGAGAGGCTTAATGAAATTTCTAAGATATGGCCCGTCAAAATTGGCTTGTCAGCCACCATTGAGCCTCTTGATGAAGTAGCAAAATTTCTCGTGGGCATATCTGACGACCGTGAGATTGAAGTTGCAAAAGTCCCTTTCAATAAAGAGATAGACATCAAAGTGTTAAGCCCCGTAAAGAATTTAATTGAGCATGACAATCCTCAAAGAGAGCTCTACCACTTGATACATCAGCTTATCAAAGAGCATAATACTACTCTTATCTTTACTAACACCCGCTCAGCGACAGAAAGAATAGTTAATTACCTAAAAGACAAATTCCCGACAGAGTATGGTGATGACAACATAGCTGCTCATCATTCTTCCCTGAGCCGCGATCACAGATTCAAAATAGAAGAAGAATTGCGGAATGGCAAGCTTCGTGTTGTTGTCTGCAGCACCAGTCTGGAATTAGGAATTGACATAGGATACATTGATTTGGTTATTCTGCTCGGCTCGCCAAAAGCTTCATCCCGCGCTTTGCAGCGCCTCGGAAGGTCAGGCCACAAGCTTCATGACACCGCAAAGGGGCGCTTTGTTGTACTGGACAGAGATGATTTAGTGGAATGCAGTGTTATCCAAAAAGAAATGATTGAAGGCAGGATTGACAAGGTAACCTTCCCAAAAAACGCCCTTGATGTCCTCGCACAGCAGATTTACGGAATGGCTATAAGCAGAATATGGAAAGTTAATCATCTTCTTGAAACAATAAGAAAGAGCTATTGCTATTCTGAGTTAAGCAGGGAGGATTTTTTCTCAATAATAAGCTACCTTTCAGGCGATTATGGCGAGGAGTTGGAGAAGAACAGAGTCTACAGAAAAATCTGGTATGATGTCGAAGAGAAAACTATTGGAAAGAGCGGAAAGCTTGCGAGAGTTATATTCATGACAAATGTAGGCACAATTCCTGAAGAATCCTATGTTGAAGTTAAGCTCGCCCCTTCCGGAGAACACTTGGGAGTTATTGATGAAAACTTCCTAAGCAGAATGAAGAAAAACGACGTATTCGTTCTTGGAGGAAAGAAATATATCTACCGCTACACAAAGGGGATGAACCTATATGTTAATTCTGCAGAGCATCGTTCTCCAACAATTCCTTCATGGTTTTCTGAGATGTTGCCATTAAGCTTTGAAACAGCCCTTGAAATAAACAAATTCAGGGAAATTATGAATGAAAAATTCAAGAGTAAAAAAAGCGGGGATGAGAGCAAGGATGAAATTATAAAATTCATAACGGAGCATTTGTACATTGAGAAGAACATTGCAGAAGAGATTTACAATTATTTTTACCAGCAATTTAACTTTTCAGATATTCCAAACTCAAAGCTCCTTTTAATTGAGCGCTACCACGACTTGCAGCAGCAAAAGAATTATCTTTTGTTCAATAGCATGTATGGGCGAAGGGTTAATGACGCCCTCTCCCGTGCCCTCGGTTATCTTATCGGAATGGCTGCGCACAAGAGAGACATTGAAGTCGGAATAAGTGACAGAGGTTTTTACATTGCCGGCGACTTATTGCCCATTGACAAAGCTATTAAAGAGCTAAAATCAGGCAGCCTCCGCAAGCTCCTTGAAGCAGCAATAGAAAGAACAGACATCCTCACAAGACGCTTCAGGCACTGCGCCTCCCGTTCTTTAATGATTCTAAGGAGCTACAAGGGGAGAAGAAAGAGCGTAGGAAAGCAACAGATGAAATCCCACTTCCTTATCCATGCTGTAAAAAAAATCAGCGAAGACTTCCCTATACTGAAGGAAGCAAAGAGAGAAGTCCTTGAAGATTTAATGGATATAGAAAATGCTGAAAGAGTCCTTAAATGGCTTGAAGACGGAAAGCTAAAGATAAAGCTCCACGATACTTCCCTTCCAAGCCCCTTTTCCCTGAATCTTCTGCTACAGGGCCACACGGACCTCATCCGAATAGAAGACAAGCAGGCATTCTTGAAGAGGATGCATCAACTATATATTAATGAGATTGAGAGAAAGATTTGAGAAAGAATAATAACAGATATAATAAAAAATAGAGAGCGCATTACATCTATCAGTAATCACTTAAACATCATGATTCATCCATAAATACCCGATAGTCATCATTAACAAGGAGAAGTTATTAATAAATAATAATGTTAGGTGATAATAGACTGTTAACACAATTGACAAGGAGGGCATAAGATGCTACAATATTGATTAATGGTAATTGGCAAAATTAAATTACAAAAGATAATTATGGAAAGGAAAAATAGAGAATTTCTCCTCATCGGCAAGAGCGTTTTCTTCCCATCGTCCGGCATTCTTGCTCTTAGTGATTTGCAGATAGGATATGAAGTGATGCTTAAGAATCAGGGGCTATACTTTCCTCTGAGCCAGCTCAGGAGGACCATCAGAGGCATTGAGGAAATTATCAATAAGATTCATGCAAAGAATTATACTATCAGCAGAATAATTCTTCTTGGCGACATCAAGCACCATTTCGGCTACGATTATGAAGAGAAGTCCCAGGTTCGTGAATTGCTGGAATTTCTCGAGAATAAGGTTGGCAGGAATAATTTAATTCTAATCCGCGGCAATCATGAAAAATTTGATCTTGATGGAAGAGATTATGCTGACTTCTTCATCGACAAGGCAACAGGAACACTATTCCTTCACGGCCACAAATTATTTTCAGGCATTAATTTAAAATCTGTTAACAGGATTGTAATGGGCCATATTCATCCTGCCGTCTACCTGCAGGAGAGCGGGGGAGTCAAGCGGGAGAGATATAAGTGCTTCCTTGTCGGAAAATGGAAGCACAAAGGGGTTGTTATTCTTCCAAGCTTCTTCCCTTTAATTGAAGGCACAGCCCTCAACAGCAACGACAAATTAAAGCATAATGATTACGGCGAGGATTTCGGCATAATTCCCCTCAAAGAACTCAGAAAATTGACCGTCCTCATAGTTGGCATAGACAAAGTTTATGAGTTTGGAAGACTCAAAAATCTTTAGATTTTTGGGCCTCAAGATGCAACTTCAGCATCTTGAAGCTGGGGGATTTGTGATAACAGTTGTAATGCAACTTAATAAAATAAGTGATTTGTACAGTTTTGCACCAATAAGTTGCCTTAGAACCAAGAATAATTAACTGATAACCTGTAAAACGCCAACGTAATCTGCATGCGGGTGTCTGAAGATAGTTTAAAACGCCAACTTAACTGATAACCTGTAAAACGCCAACGTAATCTGCATGTAAGTGTCTGGCAGTAGTTAATTTCTAATGAATTATATGCGGGTGTCTGGCAGTAGTTAATTTCTAATGAATTATTTTTCCTGCTATTATAAATTCATTAATATTATCGTGAATTCTGATAATTGTAGCACATATTTGCACAGAATTCCCGTGATAGATAATTCCAAAGAAAGTGCTATAATCAAGGGAATTATCTATAATTAAAAAGTTAGCGCGGATTTACATCAATCACCTAAAATGTTTATTAAAAAATAGTTGGCTGTGATGTGCTTTGGTGAAATTTCTGTATAATTGATAAAAATCTACGACGGCTCATAAGTATGGTCTGTCTTTTCCACTCTGGCCCTCTCTTGATAAAACCGCGCTACCAGCCCACCTCTCTTCCTGTCATCAATTATCTGCATCACCCTTCTCTGCATCCTCCTCGCTAACGCCTCATTGCTGAACGGCCATGATGTTTCAAATACTGGTTTTCCCTCTCTTCTCTGCAGGTCGTTTACCTCCTTCAGATGGAATGCTAATTCTGCATAGTCCTCTAAGTCATCATTGCTTCCCGCCAATTGAACTCTTGTTATCAGCCCTCTTTCGCCATACTCAATCATTAATTCCCTCTTTGTTCCTAATCTCCCGTCACGTGATATGAAGTATATCTCCTGCCCTCTCGTGCTTCTCTCATTGTTCCTTTGCATGCTATATCCCTGCGCTGATACTGCTGCCTGGAATCTCTCTCTTAATTCCCTTGCCCTGGCGAGCGCATTTTGATATTCAGATTTTTTGTTCATTTTATATTTAGAATAAACTATTTTTATTTACTCAAAGCTTACCTTTGGAACTGCCCTTGTTTCCGCAGGTATCTCAAGATATGTCTTCTCTTTCTGCCCGTAAATCTTTGCGAATATCACTCCGGGGAACCTCTCAACAGAATTGTTATAATCAAGAATGCTGTCATTGTAGAACTGCCTCGCGTATGCTATTTTGTCCTCAATTGCCGCTAATTCCTGCTGCAAGTGCAGGAAATTTTCGTTTGCTTTTAAATTTGGATAATTTTCAGCTATTGCGAATATGCTCTTAAGCGCCTGCTGGAGCTGGTTTCCCGCCTTTACCCTTCCTTCAAAGCTTCCCGCGCTCACCAATGCTTTCCTTGCATTATTTACTGAATCAATGATTTTCTTTTCGTGCTTGGCATATCCCTTGACAGTCTCAATAAGGTTCGGCACCAATTCTCCTCTCTTTCTTAACTGCACGTCAATCTGCGACAATGAGTTGTCAATCCTGTTCCCAAGAACAACGAATTTATTGTAATAAACGATAAACATAATTACAATTAATGCTATTACTGCGAGCAAAATCCATACGAATACCATTATTATAAGCGTGAATTCCCATTTATAAAGATATCACCTGTTTCCTTAGAAACTTTCCATCGCTGCTGAATTGTCATAGATACTTTTATAAGTTAACGCTCTTTACTTTATAATGTAGGTATCTTGAATATGTATTATTTACCGCAGGAAATTGAAGTCTGGTATATAATTCCTGCCATACGCAGAGAATTATCAAAAGAGCTTGTCAAGAAGCACAAGATGACTTTAGAGATGGTTGGAAATGCCCTCGGAGTAAGCAAGGCTGCCATCTCGCAATACCTCTCAAAAAAGAGGGGAGGTTCAGTAAAACTAGCAGAGAAAATAAAAAATGAAATTAAGATATCAGCTAATAGCATCAGTGAAAATAAAACAGAAGCCTTCCATGAGATAATGCGCCTTCTAAGAATTTGCAAGACAGAAGGCGTTTCATGTATATCCTGCAGGAAGTTCAACAAAGAAGTATTAGACCACTGCAAGATGAAGCCCCATCATTATGATATTGATTTGAAATGATATCTCTTTTCTAATGCAATAATGCCGCCCTCAATAGCTCTTCTCTAATGCAATAATGTTTTTAATGATTGATTTCTTAATTAAACTATGAGTGATGAAAGGAAGCCCATTTGGAACAACAGAAACCATTTTGAAGAAGAAATGCAGGCCATAGGTTTTAAAGTAAGATATCTTGGAAAGCCGGTAAGATTGACTGATATTTTTAGATATGAATCAGCACATGGGGGAAATAATTTTAGTAACGCCTCTATAAGGAGATTAGAATCATTAGCGGAAGGAAGAGGAGATGGGATACTTATATTAAGTGAAACATGTAACAATAAAGAAGATTACAAGGGGTTTGGACAAGACGGAAGAGAAGTGAGAGGTGAACATGACGACACAAAACTAACGCTCACCCTTACGGTAATCCCCTACGAGCTAGATGAAATTTCTGAAGAAGAAAGCAGAGAAAAAGGAAGTGATGAAGACTACTCTGGAGACTAGCCTGAAGAAATAAGAAGACCCAGCCGATAGTAATTACCTAAAATCACCGATGAAACTCGTCCCGTTAATTAAGCAATACTGTTAAGATGATTAAGTTGATGTTCAAATAACAATCATTTTCTCTTCTTCTCCCTCCATCCTGCTGGTCCCTAATGCCGACTGTTTCTTTTCCTGCCGCTCTTTCCCGCGCCTTTTTCCTCATACTTCTTCAAATCAAGCTTGGAAAACAGGAATAAATAAAGTATCTCCAGAATTCCAAGAGTATTAATTACAAGAATTATAACAAACCATATTTTGTGGCTGAGCTTGGCAGCCCTCCACAATGCAAACCCTTTCCATACAAGTGTCCATGCAATGACAACCACCAACAGCCATTGCGGCAGATTCAGCAAGCTGTTGTTCAAAATATCAAGAGCCATGAGCATAAATGTCAAAATTAGATTATAAATCTTTGCAGAAAATTTCTTGGAAGCCCTCCAGTACAATTAGTAACTTTAAAGTATCAAAAGAAAAATTCACGCGGAAAATAAAAAATCCCGTGCAGAAAAATTGTATCACACTCCATCACAGAAATATTTAAATACCTGCAAAATGGTAGAAATAAACACTTATACAATAGCCTGTATATGACATAAAAACTACATACAACCTGTTGTACTTATAAAAATAGGTGAATGATGCATGAAATGCCCTTTTTGCGGGAAACTTGAGACGAGAGTAACTAACAAAAGAGACAGCGACGGCACTGTCCGCAGAAGACGCGAATGCCTGAACGGCAAGTGCAGGAAAAGGTTCACGACTTACGAAAAGATGGAGCGGAAAGTAATAATTGTTGTAAAGAAAGACAGCCGCCGTGAATCCTACAAACGCGAGAAACTGACTGCAGGAATAACAAAAGCATGCGAGAAAAGGCCAGTATCATACGAAAAAATAGAGCAGATAGTGAATGACATTGAAACAAAGCTGTCAAGAAAGGGAAAGGAAACAAAGAGCACCCATATTGGCGAGCTCGTAATGGGCGCTTTGAAGAAGCTTGACAAGGTTGCATATGTCCGCTTCGCTTCAGTATACAAGGATTTCAAAGACATTTCAGATTTCAGGAAAGAGATTAAAGATGTTGCGAGGTGAAAGGCAGAAAGAGAGCAGCGCTAAAAAGAGGATATTTCAAACCAATCAATAAAAAGCACACAATCAACTGCAACAAAGATTATAAACAAATTAATAAAAAGTCATAAGGTAGCTGAACAAAGACAGCGACAAATTATAAATTAACTGAACAAAGCTAACTGCAAATTATAAATTAACTGAACAAAGCTAACTGCAAATTATAAATTAACTGAACAAAAGTATAACAATAAACTAAAAACCAAGAAGAAAATTCAACAAAAATCAAAAGAGGAAAATAAAAAAGGTGGAAAATGGCATACACTGAAACTCGACGCACAACAGCCCAGAGAGTAGCTGAAAGAATGGGGTCTTACGTCAGAGAAGCTGTTATTCAAAACGAAGCCGGAGAAAAAGTAAAATTATATGATCCTGAAAAAGCTCTTGTCACTCTTGCATTAATGCCGGATTATGTCGTTGATGCTGCAGAGCAGAGAATCAAAGAAGGCGTTGAAGACCTCAATTTTGATAAACTAGTCCTTGATAAATGGGGAAGAAGAGATGTTTTTAGTAAGAGATATGTTGAAACTCCCGAAGTAATCTTCTATAGAGCTGCCCTCTTAATTGCGGACGGATTAAGCTCTCATGACCAAAGCCTCAATTATGAAGAAACAACTAAAAGAGTGTTTGAAAAGCTAAAAAACCGCGAGATTTATCCGAATACGCCCTACATGGCTAATGGAGGTAATAAGCTTCTCTCAGAAAGATTAAGGCAGGGAATAACAGAGAATGGAGATGAATTAAGACGTGCTATTCCTGAATTAAAATTAGAAGATATGGTTACTGAGGTAGAGCAAAGAGCCAAAGTTAAGGAGCAGTTGTTTGCCTGCTTCGTCCTTGATATTTATGATGACAGGAAGAGTATATTCGAGACAGAGGCAGATGCTGCGGAAATACAGGCATCAGTAGGCGGAACAGGATTTAATTTCTCTAATTTAAGGCCTGCTAACGAGATGATTCATGGTACGGGGGGGCTTACTGATGGGCCCATAGCATTCATGAGGATGTATTCTAATTCTCTCGGACAAACAATGAACCAGGGAGGAAAGAGAGATGGAGCAAATATGTTCATGCTTGACTGGAACCATCCAGACATAATGAGATTCATTTACTGTAAATCAAAAGACGGGGAAATTCCTGCAGCAAATATTTCTGCAGCAATAGACTATGAGTTCATGAAAGCTGTGATGGCTGAAGGAGAAGACAGATTTTATCCATTAAAAAACCCCCACCATCATCCAAAATCAAGATCTCATGTTCCAAAACATTACACTTTTGAGCAATTAAAGAATTCTCTAAACGCTGTCAAATTAAACAAAAAAGCCAAAGCGTCATTATTGCTTTCTGAAGACGGCACAAAAGTATTGAGTCCTTGGATATTTGAAGGAATGCCTGAAGATGACAGAGAAATAGGAAAAATTAGGGAGGGCTTAGTACATCTTGATGCAAAGAAAGTTCTTAGGCACCTAGCGTATGGGGCGTGGTCTAACGGAGAGCCCGGAGCAATAATGACAGGAACTATCAATGACGCTAACCCCACTCACCCAAGGCATTTCAGAGATTATATTTTTGAAAAAGACGATACTGAAGCAGCAGCTCTTTGGAATCAAATTAGAGGCAGAGACCTTTCAAAACCTATTGAGGAATTAGTTGACGAATATATTAATGAAAAGGATGAAATGGGCCGCCCCGTTAACCTTCCAATAGGTGTTGGCGAGATGAGAGCAACAAACCCATGCGGAGAAAAACCTCTCTTAGGAAACGAAGCATGCGTCTTAGGGCATGTAAATCTGGAATTAATGCTCAAAAGAAGCGACGCCTCTCCATCAGGATATGAAGTTGATTGGAAAAAACTGGAAGAGGATACTAAATTAATGTATAACATACTTGACAACGCAATAGACCAAAACCACTTCACAAATCCTGATATAGAAAAAACTCAAAAGAGCAACAGAAAAATAGGAGTAGGGTTCATGGGGCTCGCAAATATGTTATTCAAGATGGAATTGCCATACGGAACAAAAGAAGCCAGAGAATTTGTTGATAAGCTCCTCATTAAATGGGAGGAATACACTGAAGAAGCAACAAGAGAAAAAGCTATGAATTCTGGGAGCTTCCCAAACTTAAAGTACAGTGTTCACAGAAAAAATGGTTCAAGAAGAAACGCAATAGTCAGAACAATTGCGCCAACAGGAACAACAAGTACAATAGCAAGAACAACCGGAGGAATGGAGCCGGATTATGCGTCATCATACAGAAGAACGACGGTCCAGGGAACACCCATATGGGTTAGAAACCACGTTCTTGAAGAAAAGCTGGACAAGTATAACCTCTTCGCAGGCAAGGATATAAGGAACAGTTTGTGGGAATTTATAGAAGATCCTACAAAAGGGGATGGAAAAATAGAGGATTATCAATTAACAAGAGCAGACGGAGAGTCTGATGAAGAATTTGCAAAAAGAAAAGCTAACCTGGATAAAATGAAAGCAATATTTTCAACAACATATATGGTGTCTCCAAAAGACCACATACTAATGGAAGCTGTAGTTCAGAGGCATGTTGATGATGCAATAAGCAAGACAACAAATTTCAGAAACAATGCAACTCCAGAAGAGGTTTATAATGCATTCATATTTGCTTACGAGCAGGGAATTAAAGGAATAACATTTTACAGAGATGGCACCAGAAAAGGCCAGCCGTTGCAGGTAGTAAAGAAAGGAGATAAAAGAGAAAGAACAGAGGCCAGGGAAGGTGGCGGCCTTGAGGTATCAGTAGAACTCGGAATAGGCAGCGACGGAGGTCCAGTTATCTCATTAAGGAGGGGAGAGGTAGAAGATCTTCCGGAAATCATGCCTGCTTTAAGAATAAGGCAAAAAACTCCTCACGGAACTTTGGTAGTATTCCCCGTCTATGATGCTACTAGCGGAATTCCTGAGTTAAAGGAAACCTTCGCCAGCCTTGGCAAGAGCGGAGAGATGGTAAAGGCAGATTTAGAAGCCATTGGCAGGGGAAGTTCGTTAGTGCTAAGATTGGGTGGAAATGAGGATCATTTAATGGAACAGTATGAAGGAATTGGGGGGTTAGGAGATGAGTCACATGAAATCCATGATACTATAAGAAAAGATGGAAGAGTAATGTCGCTACCAGATGCATTTGGCAGGACTATCAGAAAATTCAAAATAATAAAAAAAGCTAATCTCTTGGGCCATGTTGTTACAGGAAAGATAAAACTTAGTGATGTCGTAAATTATGTTGCAGATATGATAAGAACAGGAAAAATGCCCGGTGAGAAGGAAAGCAGTAAAGATTCCCCGCAAAATACACTAAGCACATCCAATAATAATCAAAACAGCAGTCAAAGTAGTGCTAATGTGAAAAAACCAAGAATAAAAATAAAGTGTCCTCAATGTGAAAAAGCAGGGATAATCGTAGAAGAAGGATGTGAAAAATGCTCTGATGCATTTGGCTGTGGTTGGGCCAAATGTTAGTTCTCATGAGGTCATTACTCGCCGGCAAGAGGCAATAACTGCGCTTAACAAACCTGAAACATTTTTAAATCCTCTTTTCCAGATTCTTTTCATGGTAGATGATATTGACAGCACGGAAGAATTCAACGAAGCTCTCAAGAACGACGCTGTAGTCGTGGACCTATGGGCAAGCTGGTGCATGCCGTGCCTGATGATGGCTCCCGTCTTTGAGGAGATTTCCGGCAGGAAGGAAATGAAAAAAGTCAAATTCATCAAGGTTAATGTTGATGAGCATCCTGAAATAGCAGAAAAATTCAACATCATGAGCATACCAACAACCATCATTCTCAAAAAAGGAAAGGAAGCCGGAAGAATAATAGGCGCGACGGGCGCTGAATCTTTTGAGGAAAAGATTAAGAAGTTTTTGTGATGATGTTATATATTTTCCATTAACGATTTGTTTATTAAGCTGAAAATTATTAATTTCCTATAACGTCTGAAGTCACGGTTGATAAAGATTATGAGAGAATTGTGAAAGTTATTGGTGTTCTTCCAAAGGATGCTGATCCTCGTGCCTGGAGGATAGGATATGATTCTGGTTTTAGAACTGATAATTTTCCCCGCGAACTTCAGCCAAGTGACAGGCATTATGGTATTTCTAAAAGATGGTATAGTATAAGCCACCGGTGTAGGGTGGAATATGCAAATTCTGATGGGCATTGGTCTAGCGGGATAGACTGGATTAGTGATAAATTAGTTGTCTCTGCATTATTTGACTATGCTCATTATGGAGAATACTACCCGGGTCCCCAAGGCCCAAAAATTTTGGAGATGGAAAGTTGGCGCGGGGGTGGTGGACAAGCCTCTTTTAAAGTTCGTGGAAGCTCCAAGTTACCTCCAGATTTAGAAAACATGATTGCTTTAGTTCTTCCTCAAAGAACTAAGAATTTAATTGTTCTAGCTAAGGAGATTCTTGGTGAAAGAGAAGTCCGCACTCTATTATTTAATGGCGGGACTAAAACAGCTGACGGCGCTTTCTGGTAATCTCTACCTCGTTTCCATATATTTTTAAACGCTTTTTATCTTATATCTGAGCCACGGCCCCGTAGCTCAGCCCGGATAGAGTACTTGGCTTTTAACCAAGGTGTCGGGGGTTCAAATCCCCTCGGGGCCATACAGGGATTTGAACTTCAAATCCTTAAACTGCTGATGTCTTGCAGTTTGAGGCTTTAAGAATGTGAATTCTTAATAGTGCTCAAGATTCATAGAATCTTGACATCACGGGAACGAAGTTCACGATACCCTTCGGGGCCATGAGCGTATTTTGTATTTATTGAGGATTTGAGAAGGTTCATGATAACTTAAGACTATGATTTATTTATGCACTTTATGCACTTTTATAACAAAAAACCCGGCGTTTGATAAAAACCAGTCAGCTGCAAGCGGGTTTTTACAAATTTTTAAACCAAGCGATAGGTTTAAAAACCCACTTCCGCTATTTTTTAGTATTGCAAAGTTGTTATAGCAAATTCCGCTGTTTGCTTGATAAACTAAATCCCTCCAAAAGTTTCTAAAAATGCACATACTCCAACCAAGGCATATAAGGCTCAAAAAGGAAGAGGCTGAAGAGCTGCTGAAAAGATTAAACATTTCTGTCTCCCAGCTGCCAAAAATATTTATCACTGATACTGCTCTTCCGGAAGGCTGCCAGAAAGGCGATGTAGTCAGGATGGAGAGAAAGTATGAAGACAAAATTTACCCTTACTACAGGGTGGTAGTCGGATCGCTGAATGAAAAGAAAAATGGCTGATAAAAATGGCTGATAAAAAACATATTATCCTTAAAAAATACCTCTCCCAGCATTCTTTGGTAGAATCAAATATAGTTTCTTTCAACGACTTTGTAGACAGAAGGATGCAGGAAATCACCGACGAAATATCAGAGAACCTTGTAAGCGACGACTTCGAGATAAAACTTGGAAGAATTACTGTAGAAAGGCCGCTTGTTATTGAAGCAGACGGCAGCACGAGCATCCTTACTCCGACAGAAGCCCGCCTGAGAAACCTCACTTATTCCGCTCCGGTCTTCCTTGAGATAAGCATCAAGCAGGGCGGGCAGACAGAAAACCACAACTTTGAGATAGGAAAGATACCAATAATAGTAAGGAGCAAGACCTGCAACACCTGCGGCATGGGCAGGGAGCAGCTTGAAGAAAATTACATTGATCCTTTAGACCCGGGCGGATACTTCATAGTCAATGGAAATGAAAGAGTAATTGTAATGATTGAAGACCTTGCTCCAAACCAGCCGTTTATAGGAATGTCAAGAAACAAATTAACTTTAAGATTGTTCAGCCTGAGAGGCTCTTACAGAATCCCAATATCAATATCAGAAACGGGAGAGGGAATCCTTGAAACTTCATTCAGCAGATTCAAGAACATTCCCACGATAGTAGTCCTCAAGTCTCTGGGAATGACTAAGGAAGCAGACATCTCCAAATTAATTGGAAAGGAGAATGACAGCTTTATAGTAAATTTGTACGAATTCTCGGGCATTCAGACACCTGAAGACGCAATGATATACATAGCAGAAAAAACTTCCCTTCAGGGCACTAAGAAAGAAATGCTCGACAGGGTTAAGCAGAGGCTTGATTCCTACTTAATGCCCCATATAGGGCTGAACAAAGAAAGCAGGATGGAAAAAGCAATAACACTCTGCAAATTAATAAAGCAGTTCTATTCTGCCAAAGAAGATTCAAGTATAGTAACTAACAAAGACCATTATGCAAACAAGAGAGTAAGGCTGAGCGGAGATTTGCTTGCAGACTTGTTCAGAGTAAACATGAATATACTTGTAAGGGACATTCAGTATTCTCTTCAGAAAATATCAAAGAGAAAAAAATTCTACAGCGTAAAGACAATAGCCAAGTCCACTTTATTCTCTCACAGGATTGAATCGGCAATTGCCACCGGAAGCTGGATAGGAGAAACTTCCGGAGTAACCCAAAACATGGATAAAACGAATTACCTTGCCATTCTCTCCCAGCTTCAGAGAGTCTCAAGCCAGCTTCCCGGAGAACAGGAAAACTTCCTTGCAAGAACTTTGCATCCGACACATTATGGAAGATTCTGCCCTATAGAAACTCCGGAAGGAACAGAAATAGGATTGAGAAAGAACCTTGCTATCATGTGCAGGATATCAACCCGCTCAAGCCTTGATGAAAAAATGTTCATAGAAACTCTTGAAAGCATCGGCATGCATCACAACTTAAAGCAGGAAGAAGGATATATTTACGATGTATTCTTCAACGGGCGTTTTGCCGGAACTGTAAATGATTACAAAGGATTCATAAGCAGAGTGAAGGAGATGAGAAGGTCTGACAGGCTTCCAATAGAATTAAGCATAGGATTTGAAGAAGATTTAAATATAATAATAATATCAAGCGAAGCCGGAAGAGTCCTAAGGCCCCTGCTCATAGCAGAGAGCGGAGTGTGCCGCTTCACAGAGGACCATGAAGCTTCTCTGCTCTCCGGAGAGATGACGTGGAGTGACCTGCTTAAACAGGGTATAGTGGAATATATTGACGCACGCGAAGAGGAGAATGCACTTGTTGCCCTTGATAAAGAAGACTTAAACGCAGAACACACTCACCTGGAAATAGACCATATTGACCTTCTTGGCTTGGTTACAAGCCTTGTTCCATACGCAAACCATAATCAGGCGCCGAGGCTAAACAGGGGAAGCAAGACCCAGAAACAGGCTCTCGGAATTTATTCTGCAAATTATCCTGTAAGAGTAGACACAAATGTAAGCATCCTTCACTATCCTCAAAAGCCAATAGTAAGAAGCTTTGTCTATGACACCCTCAACATATATCCAAGCGGGCAGAACCTTGTTGTAGCAGTAATGACTTATGAAGGATATAATATGGAAGATGCCATCATCCTTAACAAAGGAAGCGTCCAGAGAGGGGTGGGCAGAGCTACTTATTTCAGACCATACGTTGCTGAAGAAATACACTATGCAGGGGGGCTGTCAGACAAAATAGAAATTCCTGAAAAAGATGTCTCAGGCTACAGGACAGAAGCAAGCTACAGGCTCCTTGAAGATGATGGAATAGCCCACATAGAAGCAGAGATGAGAGAGGATGAAGTCATTATAGGAAAGACTTCTCCTCCAAAATTCCTTTCTGAAGCCAGGGAAATAAGTGTAAGGACAAGAAAAGAATCAAGCTCTGCAATAAGGCAGGAAGAGCAGGGAATTGTCGACGCTGCATTCATCACAATTGACGGAGAGGGAAACAAATTAATCCAGGTAAGAATGCGCGACCAGAGAATACCGGAGCTTGGGGACAAATTCTCAACTCCCTACGGGCAGAAAGGAGTAGTTGGAATGATAGTTCCGGAAAATGATGTCCCTTTTACTTCAAGAGGAATCAGGCCGGATGTTATCTTCAACCCCCATGGAATTCCGGGCAGAATGACTGTAGGATATTTAATGGAGATCATAGGAGGAAAGGTTGGAAGCACTTCCGGAAGGGTTATCGACGGAACTGCATTCTCCGGAGAAAGCAGGGAAGATCTTGAAGAAGAACTCAAGAAGCTCGGGTTCAGGTGCGATGGCAAGGAAACTATGTACGACGCTGTAACAGGAAGAAGAATGAAGGCAAAGATATTCATTGGAGACATGTATTACTTAAGACTCCAATATATGGTAAGCAACAAGCTTCATGCAAGAGCTTCCGGAAAAGTCCAGCTGCTGACAAGGCAGCCAATTGAAGGAAGGTCAATGGGAGGAGCTTTGAGACTTGGAGAAATGGAGCAGCAAGCATTGGTAGCCCACGGAGCTTCTCTTCTGCTCAAAGAGCGTTACGATTCTGACAGGGTTGTTCTGCCGATATGCACAAAGTGCGGTTATATTGCAGTTGAAGACAGGATAAGAAACAAAGTGCTCTGCCCTGCCTGCGGAAGCAATGAAATTGAGAAAATAGAAGTTTCATATGCATTCAAGCTCCTTGTTGATGAGCTTCAGGGGCTTCATATTAAAACACAATTCGAGTTGGGGAATAAATATGAATAAAAATGGAAAATAATAAAATAGTTGATAATATGATGTTGAATTATAATGGCTTAACTGTTACAAGCAATAGTTTTACGTCAGTTAGTAATCATGTGTTGAGTAATAGTGGCGGGTATGCATTTAATGATAGTAAAATTAACAGTAAATTATCTGAGGCATCAATTTAAATTATAATCATGGAAATCATACGAAAGAAAATAAAGGGTCTGAGGTTTGGACTGCTCAATCCGGAGCTCATCAAGAAAATCTCTTCAGCCAAGGTTGTCTCTCCTGAACTCTACGATGTAGACGGCTATCCTGTAGACGGAGGATTGATGGATTTGAGATTGGGAGCTATTGACCCCGGAGTAAAGTGCAGAACCTGCGGAGGCGGATTAAAAGAGTGTTTAGGGCATCCCGGAAGCATCGAGCTGGCAAGGCCAATCATCCACATAAAATACATCCAGGTAATAGAAAGATTTTTAAGAAGCATATGCCAGAACTGCGGCAAGGCTCTTATTTCAGAAGAGCAGATAAAGAAATACTCAAGCAAGAACAGAATAAAGAAAGCCAGAGACACAAAGAAATGCCCCCACTGCAATGCCTCCCAGGAAAAGATAAGATTAGAAAAGCCATACAACTTCATAATAGGAAAAAAGAGGCTGTTTCCGACAGAGATAAGAGAAGCTCTTGCAAAAATATCAAATGAAGATATTAAGCTTCTCGGAGTAGATCCAAGAAACTTCAGGCCGGAGTGGGCGGTAATGTCAATCCTATTGGTGCCTCCGGTTACAGTAAGGCCTTCAATAACTCTTGAAACAGGAGAAAGAAGCGAGGATGATCTGACTCACAAGCTTTCAGACATAGTCCGTGCCAACCAAAGGCTGTGGGAAAACCTAAACGCAGGAGCTCCTGAAGTAATTATTGAAGATTTATGGGACCTGCTTCAATACCACATAACTACTTTCTTTGACAATGACGTGGCGCGAATTCCCCCAGCCCGTCATCGTTCAGGCCAGCCCCTAAAAACAATAACTGAAAGAATAAAAGGAAAACAGGGAAGAATAAGAAAGAATCTGGCCGGAAAGAGGGTAAATTTCAGCAGCCGTACGGTCATAAGCCCCGACCCCTCCCTGAATATAAATGAGATAGGAATTCCTCTTGATGTAGCAAAAATAATAACAGTAGAGGAGTCTGTAACCTCATTAAACATAGAAATGATGAAGAAACTCGTTGCAAGCGAGAAATATCCGGGGGCTAATTATATAGTAAGGCCCGACGGAAAGAAGAAAAGAATTACCTCCGACTTAAGGCAGGAGATAATAAACGAGCTCCAGCCGGGATACAAAGTAGAAAGGCACCTGATGGACGGGGATGTTGTTTTGTTCAACAGGCACCCTTCCCTTCACAGGGCAAGCATTATGTCCCACTATGTTAAAGTCCTTCCATACAAGACATTCAGGTTCCATCCTGCAGCAGCATTCCCATACAACGCAGACTTTGACGGAGACGAGATGAACATACACTCTCCGCAGACAGAAGAAGCTAGAGCAGAGGCAATAGTCCTTCTGGATGTAAAGAGAAATTTAATTTCTCCTAAGAACAGCTCAAACCTTCTGGGATGCATCTCTGACGCCGTTACAGGAAATTATATGATGGGCAATGAAACTCTCCTTAAAGAAGATGCCATGCAGCATTTATACAGGGCAGGCATAAAGCAGGAATTCAGCAAAAAGACCGTCTCCGGAATAGAAATATTCAAGTGCCTGATGCCAAAAGAATTTTCCGGAAGGGAATTCAAGAAACTTGACAACAAGCTCTTTGGGGTTGAAGAGGGTGCTTTAATAAAAGAACTTGACAGGGTAACTGGAAGAGACAGAACAATTAACGTCTTGAGAAGCATATTTGCCCTGGGCGTCAGCTACCTGTCAAGAAATGGAATAACTATTTCTCTAAAAGACTTAAGCGTAAATGAAAAAGTAAGGGAGAGTGTCAGGCAGGTTTTTGAAGATTCTGAGAAAGAGACTAATGAGATAATTGAGCTTTACAATAACGGAAAGATTGAGCAGATACCTGGAAAGACAAAAGAAGAAAGCAGGGAAATTAAGATACTGCAAATTTTGAACTCTGTAAGAACAAAAATAGGAAAAGTTGTCAAGGATGAATTTCCGGAAGACAGCCCAGTAAGCCATATGATAAACTCGGGAGCCGGGGGGAACCTTCTCAACATCACGCAAACTTCATGCTCTCTCGGCCAGCAATCCCTGTGGAATAAAAGAATTGAAATAGGATACACTCACAGGACTCTCCCCTTCTTCAAGAAGCATGACTTGTCTCCTCTCTCAAGAGGATTTATTTACTCATCTTATTCAAAGGGCCTGAAGCCCCACGAATTCTTCTTCGGAGCTATTACGGGCAGGGACTCTTTAATGGATTTAGCATTGAGAACTCCAAAATCGGGTTATCTGTACAGGCGCCTCGCTAATGCTCTTCAGGACCTGAAAGTTGAATATGACGGCACTATAAGAGATGCCTCAGAAAACATCGTGCAGTTTACTTATGGAACTGATGGAAGCGATGTTTCCAAGCTTCACTTAAAGAACAGCAAGATATCTCCGGGAGAGGGAATTGGAATAGTAACTGCACAGAGCTTCGGTGAGCCAAGCACGCAGATGAGCTGCCGCGCGGAAGAGAAGATTATTGTCAAAATAGGAAACAAAATCCGTACAGCAAAGATAGGGGAATTCATTGATATGCTGATGCTGAAGAGAGGTTACCATAAGTTGAACAATAATTCAGATGTACTGCCTTTGCATGACCTTGAAGTATTCGTGCCGAGCCTTAATCATGAGGAAAAAATAGAATGGAAGCGTGTTACTGAGTGCAGCAGGCATGCTACTGATAAAAAATTAATGAAATTAACAACGGCATCCGGAAGAGAGATTATCTGCACTGATAACCATTCATTTGTAACACGAAAAGAGAATAAAATAAACCCTGTTAAAGGAAATGAGTTACATGTCGGAGATAGAATTCCGGTGATGAATAATTTCTTCAATACTGTACCCCTGCAAAGTATTTCTGTGCAAAGTTATATTCAGGACGAGAATGTTGTCTTAGATGATACTATGCTCACTAAACCGGGCACAGTGCTAAAACCCATGCGTAATACCATTGAGCTTAATGCTCAGACAGGGTGGTTTATCGGAGCTTACTTAGCAGAAGGCTCTGGAAACATAAACCATGTAAGTATATCCAACCTTGATGATTCTTATATTTCCCAGGCAAAAGCATTTGCGGGCTCTGTCGGATTAAACTATGTAGAAAACTTCCATCATAGGGGATTTGCAGAGAGCAGGGATCTCAAAATCAATTCTACGCTTCTTGGAAAATTTATTACTTCCTGCTGCGGGCAGGGAGCCGACTTCAAGATGGTGCCTGATTTTGCTTATAGTGCGCCAGACTCATTCGTTTCAGGATTACTCCGCGGATACTTTGACGGCGATGGTAATTTCCATGTAGACAGAAATATGATTCGCTGCTCTTCAAACTCCAGAGAATTAAGAGATAACATCGCTTTATTGCTCTCGCGCTTCAAAATATTTTCCTTCAAAACAACTGATAAGAAGGGGCAGCACTGGCTCTTAATTCCATACAAGTACGCGCCGCTCTACCTGCAGAATATAGGAAGCGATATTGACTATAAGCTTGCAGCATTGAAACAACTGGCAGAAAGAGCAAAGCGCTTCTGGAATGAGCAAAGCAGGGATTACACAGACATGATTTCCGGATTTGGGGAACTTTTTAGAGATACTGCAAAGAAAGTGGGATATCCCTCACGCTATGTCAACAACTTTACAAACAGGCAAAGAATAGGAAGGACTGCACTATTCAGATATATGAAGCTCTTTGAGCAGCTGGCCAAGGACAAAGGCATTGATATCAATGAAGAGATAGCTATTATGCAAAGAATGTTTTACTCTGATGTAATCTGGGACGAGATTGCAAAAATTGAATATGTTGACAATGACAAGCCAGTCTATGATTTAAGCGTTCCGGGACTGGAAACTTTTACAACATCTGAAGGTATTATCACCCATAATACTCTCAACGCTTTCCACCTCGCCGGCGTCCAGGAAATGCAGGTAACTCAGGGTCTGCCCCGCCTGATTGAAATATTCAACGCAAGAAAGATTCCATCTACCCCAACGATGGAAATTCATCTTGACAAGGAGAAAAACAACGAAAAAGACGCCAAGACAATAGCAGAAAAAATAAAAGAAACCATGCTCAAAGAAATAATTTTGGCGATAGAAATAAACTTTACTGACAGGGTTATAGACATAGAATCTTCATCACAAAGCTTAAGAGATGCCCACATGACTCTTGCCACTGTTGTGAAAAGACTTGAAGAAAAAGGCTACAAAGCAAGGCAGAAGGAAAGTAAAATAATAATCAAGGCAGGAGACGTGGACTTTAAGGGGCTGTACAAGCTAAAAGAGAAGCTGAAGGGAATTATCATTGCCGGAGTTGAAGGGGTTAATCAGGTTCTGGTTGTAAAGAGAGAAGCTAATTATGTTATTCTGACTTCGGGCTCAAACTTAAAAGAAGTTCTGAAAATAGACGGAGTGAGCAAGAGCAAAACGACAAGCAACAATGCAAACGAAGTAGCAGAAGTCCTCGGAATTGAAGTTGCCAGAAATGTAGTAATAAGAGAAGTAAAGAGCATACTTGAAAATCAGGGCATTGATGTAGATATAAGGCACATTGAGCTGATTGCAGACACAATGTGCGCTTCCGGAAAAGTAAAGGGAGTAACCAGAATGGGGCTGATTGCCGACAAATCATCAATCCTTGCCAAAGCTTCGTTCGAAACTCCGATAAAGCACTTCGTAAATGCCACCATCTCCGGAGCCAAGGACAAATTATCCAGCGTCGTTGAAAATATAATTCTGAACCAGCCCGTTCCTATCGGAACCGGCCTTCCAGGCCTTCTCGTGAAAGTGACCGGCTCGCTGGGCGGAGCTGGCAGCGCCGATGATAAAAAGGCGGGAAAAAAAGAAGGGAAGAAGGAAGAGTGATTAGTAATTAATAATTTTTAATAGAGACAAATGATTAAAATTATTGGAATAATTCTAATAATTATCGGAGTATTTATATTAATTGGAGAAATTATAATGATTGGTTCTGCATCATTTAATTTACTAACAATAATTGCTTTGATGTTTATACTAATTGGAGGGATAATTTTAGCAATTGAAAGAATATCTGGAGTCGAATCTTCCCAATTACATTTATAAACGTTCTTTTATTATTTGCTTTTAATGGTTACTGACGATAATTCCAACGAAGAGCAGGAAAGCTACGAAAATATTGAAAATGCCAATGTGAATAAGGAAGTAAAATTCAAGAAGAGGGAATTTTATAACAGAGATGCTCCTCCTGGCCAGCCTACTTTTGTTTCACGCGCCCGCATTCCAAGAGGAGAGCAGGTTCTCGGTGTTGTTCTTCAGAGATACGGAGGAGCAAAGATGCTGGTTAAATGCAGTGACGGAAAGAGCAGAAACTGCAGAGTTCCCGGAAGAATGAGAAGAAAGCTGTGGCTCCGCGAAGGAAACACAGTCCTCATTGAGCCATGGCAGTTCGACAAAGAGCGCGGAGACATTATCTTCAAATACACTCCTGCCGAGATTGAGTGGTTGAGAAGAAATGGATTTTTGAAGGGGGAAGTTTTGGGAATGTAATTGGTTCTTTAAAAATACCAAAAGGTTTAAATAATACGTTGTATTACAATTAATGCAATGGCTAAAACAGTAACAACTCGCTTACCAGATGAATATGTTAAAGGATTGGGAAGAATAGCAAGAATAGAAAATTTAGATACTTCAGGAGTAATTAGAAAACTCTTAGCTAAAGCTATAGAAGAGTGGAAAAAAGATTACGCTATAGACAGATATAAAGATGGTGAATTTTCTTTGGGTCAGGCAGTTGAATTCGCTGAAATAAGCCCATGGGATTTTCCAAGCCTATTAGCTAAAAAGAAAGCCCATCTAAATTTAGATGCAGAAGAACTGAACTCTGAATTAGAGGCTATAAAATGGAAAAAGAAGTAGTGTCGAATACCAGTTCAGTCATTTTTCTGGCAAAATTAGACATTTTCAATTTAGCAAAAAATATTTTTTCCAAAATAATTATTCCAACAGAAGTTGCGGATGAACTATTCAAAAAAAACTCTCCTGAAAATGAGAGGATTAAGAGAGAACTAAATAATTTTCTGATAGAAAAGAAAGTCGAAAAGATTAAAGATTTGCCATTAGGAGGGGGAGAAAGAGCTGCAATCTCGCTGTGTTTGGAAAGAGAAATAAAGATGTTTTTATCAGATGACAAAAAAGCTAGAGTTTATGCAAGATCATTAGGCTTAAGATCAATAGGCATTTTAGGTATAATATTAATTAATTTAAGAGATAAAAAGATAAGTAAAAAAGAGTTTATAAGGTTATTAAATGAGTGGATAAGAAAAGGGTACTATATTTCTCCGCTTCTATATGCGGAGATATTAAAAGAGATAGAAGAGTTTTAAGAGTCATAATAGCAAGATTAATAAGGTCTTTTTTATTAAATTTTTCATGAAAACTATCCACATTAAAAACGTCCATGAAATTCAGAAGAACATCCCCCTTCTTCAAAAGAAGCTGAAAGTCGGGCTTAAGATAATTGACCATCAGATATCAATAACAGGAAAAGAGGAGAATATTTATGACGCAGAAAGAGTTCTTGACGCACTCAATGCCGACTTTTCTATTGATAACGCTCTTCTCCTGATAGATCCAGAATATCTTTTTGAGGTTGTGAATATTAAGAATTTTACCCGCCGAAGTAATCTTGAAGATGTCAGAGCCAGGCTTGTCGGCACGAAAGGCAAAACCAAGAAGCTCATGGAGAGGCTTTCCGACTGCTTCATTAAGCTAAGAGGAAACACTGTTTACATAATAGGACCTGCAGAAGACATGAGAGATACTATGACGGCTGTTGAGAGGCTCATTCGCGGCAGCGCCCAAGGCAAGGTTTATGGTTTTCTTGAGCGTTCAAGAACCAGCCACAAAAGAGACAGAAACATAAAAGTTAATGATAAGGAAGAAAGAGATAAGGAGATTATAGCAATAAAGGACCAATATAATTCATAAAAGTTAGCTTAAACCCATCTGTAATAGCTTATCTTTGTAAAGCTCCGACGCTAAAAAATAATTATTTTTTACTAATTTTTGTTTTTATAGACAATAATTATTGTATAAGGCTAAGTAGATACACCCATTAATGATGCTTAATAAAGCAGTTTAAGTTGAGTGTATTTATCTGGCAATAGTTAATCTTGGATAAGCTATTTTATAGTATTTATAAGGGCTATTATTGATGCTCTACTCAAAATTCAGTCCGGATTTACACTGCTCACCAAGATAAATTATGGCCTCTACTCAGGCTTCAATCTCTTTTTCCGGCCGTGATAAAACATATCCTTTAGTCAGAGCCCAGTCCAGCTTAATCAGGTTTTTTATGAAAACATTATTCAGATTAAGCTTAAAGTAGTCAGATTTCCCCACCCGCCTCGTTTTTACTACAACATCCGATTTAATCCAACTAGGAAAAAATACCTTCAAAGAGTTATAGCTGACATTGGCTCCCCGGGCTATCTCTGTCAGAGGGTAATCAAAAAAGTGAAACCCTATTAAGAAGTCAAGAACCCTTAATTGCGGGGTATCCCCAAACTGCATAAGGAAAAAACTTTTGTTTTCTTTAGTTTTCATTTTTATTCTATTTCTCTACTTTTCCACCTTTCTACTTTTCCACCTTTCTATAGTTCTATGAGTTTTTAAATGTTTCTATTAATAAAAAGAAAATATCAGAAATAGAAACATTTAAATATTACATATTTTTATGCTTTATAATAATGGCGACAGATCTAGAAAAAGCTCAACTAATGTCCGTCTTAGCAAGAAGTAAAGGAAACTGGGGAGAAAAATATGACAGGACAGAACATTTTAAGAGATTTCAAAATCTGAAGGATATAGTGAAGGATCTTGCTAAAATTAGATGGATTTTAATCTATAAAAAGCCACAATTTACAGGACTCTCTCTTAATACTCAATTTAAATCAGAGATAATTAATTTCATTGAGAATCAAATGCCACATTTGAGAGGCATACTAAAATAAACCTTTAAATACACAATTCCTTCCTCATAATATTATGTCCTTGTAGCTCAGCCCGGTTAGAGCGCACGGCTGTTAGGCATTAATCATGCCCAGATACCGTGAAGTCGGAGGTTCAAATCCTCCCAAGGACGTTCGACTTGAACCTCTGAAAACTATTTATTCTCCAAATTATGTCTTTCCTCATGAAGCGCGTGTTCATCATTCACGGATGGGATTTTAATCCTAAAATGAACTGGTATCAATCAGTCAAGGAAAAATTGAAAGTAGAAGGTTTTGAAGTTATCATTCCAGAAATGCCAGACTCTCATCATCCTTCAATAAGCCAATGGGTTGAAAAATTAGCAGAGGTTGTTGGAGATGTTGATGATAATACTTACTTAATTGGTCACAGTATTGGCTGCAAAGCCATAATGAAATTTCTAGAAAGTGAAGTTGCTAATGGTGATAGATGCGGAGGAGTTATTTTTGTTGGCGGCTGGTTTACTCTTTCTCCAGCAGCTCTTCCAGATGATAATTATAAAGCAATTGCCAAGCCATGGCTCAATATGAAATTAAACTTCGGTAAAATAAAAAGCAAATCAAGTAAATTCATCGCTTTCTTTTCTGACAATGATCCTTACGTTCCCACGAATAATATCCCTATGTTTCAGGATAACCTAAACGCAGAAGTAATAATAGAAAGTGGCATGGGCCATTTTGATGAAGAAACTGGTGGCGTTAAAGAGCTGC
>Ga0209541_10000910_pt1 | contig 58915 bp, 69 predicted proteins | sample RifCSPlowO2_01_FD_184027 | JGI IMG/M metagenome (GOLD analysis project Ga0209541, IMG submission 184027) | Groundwater microbial communities from Rifle, Colorado - Rifle CSP2_plank lowO2_0.1 (SPAdes) (version 2) | ecosystem: Environmental > Aquatic > Deep subsurface > Groundwater | place... | reverse complement strand
AGGTGTTTCAGTCTCTTCCTAAGCAAGGGCTCTGTCCTGAATGAAGGTTGCCGCCAATTTCGCGAGGCTCAATAAGCAAATATCATCACAAGCGGAGGGAGTTGCCCCAATCAAAACGCCATCGGGCGTTTTGGTGTGCCAAAAGAGCGTAGCTCTTTTTAGCACCTACGGGCGAGGTGCCGCTCTTAGCTGAAAACTGCAAGAGCCGAGCTCGCGGCAACCCGGGAGAGATTCAGGACAGAGCCATAAGGGTGATACTTATGAAACGATTTATGACGGGATTCGTGGTGTTTATCGCAGCTGCGTTGCTGCTGGCAGGCTGCAGCAATGCGGGGTATACTGTAGCAAGCCAGTCCAAGAGCCAAAGCCAGTTTAAGATAGTCATGTCAGAGCAGTGCGGCTGCTGCGGCCTGTATTCGAAATACATGAAGAAACACTTTGATGTCGCCGTAACCTCAGTAGATGATATATCCCAGGTAAAGGATGAATATGGAGTTCCAGATCAGATGAGGAGCTGCCATACGGGAATTATTGACGGCTATTTTGTGGAAGGCCATGTTCCTTATGAAGCTGTTGAAAAGCTCATTGCAGAAAAGCCTGAAATTGCAGGGATAGCCCTGCCGGGGATGCCGTCAGGAGCGCCAGGGATGCCAGGATCCAAAAGAGAGCCCTTTGTTGTCTATGCGATCCATAAAGACGGCTCCACGACAGAGTTTATGAGGATCTGAGATGGGCTTTCGCAAGAGCCTTGTCCTGCTCCCCAGCCTTGCCCTCTTGGCCAAGAGTATCCATGCGCACTGCCCCTTATGCACAGTAGGGGCAGCTGCGGCAGCAGGGGGAGCTGCCTATATGGGCGTCAGCACATCAGTCGTAGGCCTGTTCATAGGAGCATTTGGGGTTTCCACAGGGTGGTGGGTTTCGAATCTTCTTAAAAAAAAGTTTATTCCATTCCAGAAGATTGTGCTAATCCTTGTTTCATACATTGCAACAGTGCTGCCAATCCTTCCCCTGATGCCTGGCTTTTATCCACTGCTTATTTCTTTTTCTGGTGATTACGGCTCCTTGCTGAACAGGACGTATCTCATAAATCTCTTCTTTGCTGGAAGCCTCTTGGGCGGAGCTATTGTTTGCATCACGCCCTTGCTGAGCAGGAGGATTGCTGCATGGCGCGGCAGGATGCTTCCTTTCCAAGGGATTGCGCTTACCCTGCTGCTCCTTGTGATAGCAGCCCTGGTTTTGGGAGTGGTAAGCTGATGGCGCAGGACGAAGTACAGCAATGGCTCACCAAAGCCCAGGAGGTAAGGAAAGGCCAGCTTGATCTCTCAAAGGATGAAGACCTCAGCATCGCACTGATGAACCTCATAAGCCTTGAGGAGCACTTCTATTTCACAGCCATGAAGACCAGCAACCAGAAATATATTGACATGCTCCAGTCAGTTCGTGAGCTGCGCATCAGGCTTCTCAAGAAGATGGTCACAAAGCCTGAAGGCGAGGAATGGTGCATCAGCAAGCACCTGCTCGCAGCAAGCATGCGCCTGATCGAGGTCGGCACCAAAGAGCTTTCCAAGGACAGGAAGGAGGCTGAGTCGTACTTCGCATCAGCCTTTGATCTTTACTCCCTCTTCTTCGCAATCAACCTCAAGATGATTGGGGTCCAGAAGCTTGAGGATTCCAAAAAGCCCGAGGAGCGGGGCTCAAACCGCATGATGAGGGGATTCTCGGCAATGGTAAAGAAGATTGTCGACTGCTGCAAGGAGTGGTAAAGGATCATACGGGCTGCCGCCAATTTTGCGAGGCTCAATAAGCAAAGATCATCACAAGCGGAGGGGGATGCCCCATCAGGGGTGGTGCCGCTCTTCGCTGAAGACGTGAAGAGCCGGCGGCAGCCTGAATTCCAGATTCATAAGCTTTAAATACCGAGCATGATTCAACATTCATATGATTTGCAAGTCATATGAAACATTTTTCCGGACTCTTGCTGACAAGAGCAAGCTTGAGATCATCAATCTGCTCAGCAAGGGGCCGAAGAGAGTGAATGAGCTCAGCCAGGGGCTTGGCTTCGAGCAGAGCAGGGTCAGCCATAACCTCAAGGCGCTGCGCGAGCGTGGATTTGTGAGCGTTAAACGCCAGGGCAAGGCGATGGTCTACTCGCTGGACAAGAGGTATATTGTCCCGATCCTCAAATTGATTGACAAGCACGTGGATCAGTATTACAGGCACTACTGCAAATGCAGGGGAGTACGATGGAGACAGCAAGCATAACAACCCGCTATGGTTACAGGAAGAAACTGGGGATAGCGTATCAGGCAGCAGTCAAACGTGCTCGTGAAGAGCTGCAGAAGCAGGGCTTCGGTGTTTTGACAGAGATAGATGTCAAGGAAACATTGAAGAAAAAGCTTGGAGTTGAGTTTGGCAACTACATCATCTTGGGAGCATGCAACCCGCCATTCGCATATGAAGCCCTGAAATCTGAGCAGGAGATCGGCCTGATGATGCCCTGCAACGTCATTGTGTATGAAAAACAGGGCAAGGTCTATGTTTCTGCAGTGCTGCCGACAGCAGCGATGAGCATGATTGAGAATCCAAAGCTTATGAAGATAGCTCAGGAAGCTGAGATGAAGCTTAAGGCTGTAGTAGATGGAATATAAAAGTAAAAATGACAGTCAAACAAAAGGCAATGCCTGGAGGTGGCTCATGTTTGGGCTATTTAAGAAAAAGGATCCTGTCTGCGGGATGAAGAAAGAAGAAGGCAAGGGGCTGATGGATGGAGGCAATTGGTTTTGCTCAGAGTCTTGCAGGAAGGAGTTCAAAGAGCAGGAAAAGGAGCATCACAAAGACATGAAGGGGTGCTGCCATTAGAACAGAGGATGCTGAATGAGATATGAAGGATTGGATATGAAGTGATAGGGAATTTGATATGAAATATAGGTCATGAGAAGGGTATGAAAGACCTCAAAGAGAAAATCGTCGGAGCAACCGGAACAGTTTCCGGAGCGGCAAGCATTCTTGGGTCATGGCAGGTCTGCCACAGCGTTTGCCTGGGCATCATTGCGCTTCTTGGGATGATAGGCATCACGGTAGTTGGCATGCCTCTGCTGTTCCTGACAAAAGTTGCAGTACCACTCTGGACTGCCGCAGTGATACTTCTTGCTCTGGCGTTCTGGATGTACTACACCAGAAAATGCATCTCAAGGAATCTGCTGCTTGTAAACTCAGGCCTTCTCATCGCAGGCATTCCGTTCCAGGCCCTTCAGCGATTTTCGCTCTATTTTTGGATTTTCGGAGGGGCTTTGGCGGCTGCTGGAATCTTTCTCCTCATAAAAAGGAGGATAATAAAATGAGCCTGAACAAGGAACAGGTCATCCTTTACGCAGCATTGCTCCTGGCAGCAGCAACGCTTATATATGCGCTGTTTGCGGTTATGGGCAGTCCAGGAAGCATAACCCTGAGAAATACACAGCAGGATTCAGTGAACCAGCCTGATGGATTTGCACAGGTGAATGGATTTGCAACAATAGGCTCAGGCAGCACAGATCAGGGTGATGTTTCCATTGACCTTACGCCAGTGAAAGGAGGGAAGCAGCTGAAAGTGCTGGTAACTGCCAACACTCACTCAGTTGATTTGAGCCAGTTTGATCTCAGGGAAATCACGATACTGGAGTATGATGGAAGAAAGATTCAGCCGAGTGCTGCCCCAAAACTATCTGGGCATCATGCAAATGGGGAGATCATATTCGATGTTAGCGTGCCTTCAGATTCAGAGTTTACCATAAAGATGAGAAGCATACCAAAAGAAGAAGAGCGCGTCTTCACATGGAGGTGAAGTGATGAAAGCTATAAAGATCAGCATTGTTTGGATGGCATTGTTTTTGGCATTTTTGGCTTTAGGAGGATTCATTGGCTCAGCCCATGAGGATTTCTCCGAGGCTAAAACCCTTATCGAGTCGAAGATATCCTGCAGCGAGCTCACAGATGACCAGCTTGAGGAGATCGGAGATTACGCCATGGAGCAGATGCACCCTGGCGACGCGCATGAGCTCATGGATCAAATGATGGGAGGTGAGGGGTCTGAGCAGCTGAGACAGGCGCATATCGCAATGGCAGGGAGATGGTATTGCGGTGATACCTCTGGCACTCGATATGGGATGATGGGGGCATTTGATGGGGCAAGCTACGGAGGAATGATGGATGGATTTAATGGCATGATGGGAGGAACGATGAACATGATGGGAGGTGGAATGATGATGGGAGGCTATCCTTATGGATATGCATACAGTTGGAGTGGAATGATTGGCGGATTTCTGTTGATGGTGTTGTTCTGGGGCCTTGTGATATGGTTCATATTCTGGCTCATAAAATCAGGCTCAAAGCAGGAGTCAAGGCAGGAATCAGGGTCTGCAATGGATATCCTCAAGAAAAGGTACGCCAAAGGCGAGATCAGCAAGAAGCAGTTTGATGAAATGAAGAAGGAGTTAAAATGAGGGAGCAGAAAAAGCGGCTGAATGAGGCTGCGCTTGGCTTCAGCATTGCCGTTGTTTCAGCAGCATGCATGCTGCTCCTCGGGATCTTGGCTCCGATGGGGATGTATATGGGAGCATCCAGGATGATGGCACAGTGGCATATGTTCTATTCCCTGAGCCTGACAGGCATGATTGCGGGGATTATTGAAGGCGCAATAATCGGCTTTGTTCTTGGCTACGCAATTGCCTACCTCTACAACAGGTTTAACAACTAAATCTGTTTATTCCTATTTTTTCTTATTTTTGCATTCTTAATTGCCTTAGGCGGCATTGGGAAGATATGCAGCGGCCTTTGTGAGGTCATGATAAGAAGATAAGCGCATCGACAAGGGAGTTGCCCCCTACGGGGAATGTCGATATAAAGAGAGGAAAGCCCGAACCGAACCTGCCGCTGCCGAGCAACACGTGCGTCTTTTCAACCCCTCCCATCCATCGAAATTCTTATTAACATGCACATCCACGCCTTAATCATGGATCCTGTGAGTTCTCTCCGATGGATTGAGAAGCAGCATTTGGGGTATTACTGCAGGCCAAGTGTGGGGATATTTGAGCGGGTCCTGAAGACCTGCCTCCCAAAAGGAGAATCTATGCTGATTATCAGTGATTTTGGCCTGCCGCATCAGAACATTGCTGCCGAGATCTCCTATGCCTATTATCTTGCTGGCCAGAAGCTTGGCCTAAATCCAGGCATGATCCTGCAGTCCCAGAAGACCCGAGGCCAGGAAGCAGACAGGGACGTGATCAAAGCGCTTGAAGCTCTTCCAAGCAACAGCCTTGTTGTGGTCAATATCTCAGACAGGCTTGGGAGCATGGGCAGGCTTGGCAAAAGCTTCAGGAGCTACTGCAAGGCACAGCACCTTCCGTTTATCTCCATGCCAAGCCTTGGCTACCTCGATACACAGCAAGTTCCGCATTTGCTTGCTGCAATTGACATTGACTATAAGGCCCTCAGCCAGAAGCATGATTCAGTTAAGGCTGATATGGACTCTGCAAACACAATCCGGATTACAACAGATGCAGGAACTGATGCTGTCTTTGATGTGGAGGGAGTCATAAGCCGCAAGGCTGATGGCTTGTATGGAGGAAGCAGGCTGGGCGGCAACCTTCCTGCAGGCGAGGTCTACCTTGCTCCCAGAAATGCAGAGGGCAGGATTGTGGTGGATGCGAGCTCAAGAAACAGGCACAGCACAAGGCTAACTGGAGATGAGCCCATAGTGCTTGAAATCAGGAACGGCTCTGTTGTTCGGGTTTCAGGAGGGAAAAACGCCGAGATCCTGGAGCGCTCGCTCCTCTGGGCTGAGAAGCAGGCAGTCTACCCTGACCGCGTGAGAAGGGTTGCTGAGCTTGGAATCGGCCTGAATCCAAGGGCAAAGGTGATAGGTTCAACGATTCTCGATGAAAAAGCCGCCGGAACAGCGCACATTGCCATAGGCTCAAACCACTGGTTTGGAGGGGATAATTCAACAATCATCCACCTGGACCAGGTCTTCTTCAAGCCGGAGATTGAGTTCTTAGAAAGAATGTAGAGACCGGCCAATAACCGAAAGGCTTATATATTTAACATTATTTAATATCGTTTAACATGCGGATTATAGCCGATGCGTGCTCTATTATACTCCTTGCAAAGGCGAGTGTGCTGGAAGCCCTTCTGGATTGGAGGGATATATCGGTCCCAAGAGAGGTATATGGTGAGGTTATTGAAGGCAAAGAAAAAAAGCATTATGATGCCTTATTAACAGAAAGGCTTGTAAAGGATAAAAAGATGCATATCACGGACATTAAAAACAAGAGATCCTTGAAGAGGTTTGAAGAGAGTTATGGACTAGGAAAAGGCGAGGCAGAGGTACTGGCAGGTTACCTCGAAGGAAAATTCCAGGGGTTATTAACGGACAATAAGCAAGGAAGGAAAACGGCAAAAATCTACAACATACATCCTTTGGGAAGCCCGGATGTTATTATGGGCCTCTTTAAAGCAAAAAGATTAAATAAAGAAAAGGCAATGAATGCGTTGCATACCTTAAGAAAATACGGCTGGTTTGAGAATTCCCTCATTGAGTACGCGTTGGTTGAGGTTAACAATGGCTGAGACTAAATTTTTTGGAGCGAGAATTGATCCTAAGGAGTTTGAGATAATTGAGAAGGTCTCAAAAGAAAAGAAGGTTGATAGGACGTCAGCTATAAGAATTTTGATAGACAGGGGATGGAAAGGGCTTCAGTTGGAGAACGCCATGGAAGACTACAGAGATGGCAAGATTTCACTCGACAAAGCAGCAAGAAAAGCGGGCCTTACTGTGCATGAAATGATGAATGAGGCTGCTGCCAGAGGGATTACCACTGAGGAAGGGATAGAGGATTTAAGAAATGGGATTAAGATCCTTTTGGGGTCTTAGGGTTGTCATTATGAGCTTCAAGCAAGTAATCGTAGTCCGGCAGGATCTGAATCTTCCCAAAGGCAAGCTCGCCAGCCAGGTCGCTCATGCATCTGTAGAGGGGGTATTGCATTCAAAGAGAGACGTGCTCCAGGTATGGAGGGAGCACGGGATGAAGAAGGTTGTTCTGAAGGTGAAGGGTGAGAAAGAGCTTCTTGAACTCAGGAAAAAGGCCCTGGCAATGAAACTCGTGGCCAATCTGATCCATGACGCCGGCAGGACCGTTGTAGCTCCCAACATGCTCACCTGTTTAGGCATCGGGCCTGATGAGGAAAAGAAGATTGACAAGCTCACAGGAAAGCTGAAGATGGTGTAGACACTCAGTTTACCAGAGTTTAATACCTACTTAGTCTGAGGAGATAAAGCTTCAATAGTAACATTGTCTGATTTGTAGGTATAGAGATTACGCAAGTCCCCAAATCGAGCTTGATCTTTGGGAATTTGGTCTCCTGGTTTGTGGTTGCCAACAGCACTGACCAAAAAGTCTATGGAAGGCATAAGCACTACAGATTCAATTAAACCATATCCTTCATTAGCCATATATTCCCTTTGACGGCAAATTCCAATTACACTTAATTCAGCTGGACTCGTAGTTTTCCTTCCCGTAATTATTGCATTCTCGTGAATGATGTAAGAAGCCGCATCGCCAGTAACCTGAGGCAAATGCGCCAACTGACCTTGGTACATAAAGTATTGAGAGTCTGTTCAAGTATAAAAAGTTTTCTATGGGGACCAAGTCAAAGTTGCTGAAATTAAGGGTTGAAGCTGACGTAACCTGCGTGTAGATAGTTTTTTAAATCATAGATTTTTCTTTTGGTTTAGGGGCTCGTAGCTCAGTCTGGTAGAGCACTCGACTCTTAACTTTGAGAGGTATCGAGTGGTCGCGGGTTCGAATCCCGTCGGGCCCATGTTTCCTCAGAAAGATAAGAGAGCTTACTTCTCCCTCATCGCAGGAAAGAACAGCACATCACGGATAGAAGCCGAGTTCGTCAGCAGCATCACAAGCCGGTCCATTCCGATGCCGATGCCCGAAGCAGGAGGCATTCCCACCTCTAATGCTTTCAGGAAATCCTTGTCGGTTCTCTGCGCCTCTTCATCTCCTTTTTTGAGGAGCTGCTCCTGCTGTTTCCAGTTTTCTTTCAGGATCCCCGGGTCGTTCAATTCTGTGTAGACATTTGCGATCTCCCTTCCGTTGATGACTAATTCGAAACGCTCAGTGAAATCAGGATTGGCGGGCTTTGCCTTTGCAAGGGGAGAGACTTCTTTCGGATAATCCAGGATGAAGGTCGGCTGGATCAGTTTTGATTCAACAGTCTCGTCATAGACTGCTGCAAGGATTGCTCCTTTTGTCTCCTTGTTTTCCAGGGGAACCTTGAGCTTCTGGGCTGCTTCTTTTGCCTGGGCTGCGTTCAGGTTTGTGAAGTCAACAGGGGTATGCTTTTTTACCGCTTCCAGCATCGTCATCTTTGCGAATGGAGGCTTGAATGATATTTTTGTTCCCTGGTATCCAATCTCCGTTGTGCCGAGAACAGCTTGGCAAACCGATGCAAGCATCTCCTCGGTAAGCTTCATGCTGTCATTGTAGTCATGATACGCAGTCATCGTCTCCATGAGGGTGAATTCAGGATTGTGCTGAGTATCAATGCCCTCATTCCTGAAATCCTTTGAGAATTCAAAGACTTTTTCAAAGCCGCCTACTAAAAGGCGTTTGAGGTATAATTCATTTGAGATTCTTAGGTAGAGATTCATTCCCAGGGTGTTGTGCTTTGTGGTGAACGGCCTGGCAGCTGCGCCGCCGTAGACGGGTTGCAGGATCGGAGTCTCAACCTCAACATAGCCTTTGCTGAGCAGGAATTCCCGCATCGCCTGAAATATCCTGGAGCGCATCTCAAAGGTCTTTTTGACTTGTGGATTCATGACAAGATCGGTGTAGCGTTCCCGGTAACGCAATTCAGTGTCAACAAGGCCATGGAATTTTTCCGGAAGCGGCTCTAGGGACTTCGCAAGAAGCGATATGGTCTTTGCCTCAACAGTGAGCTCTCCGGTTTTTGTCCTGAAGATGCTGCCCTCGATGCCCAGGATATCCCCGCGGTCAATGAATTGAAGAAAGCTGTAATGAGAGGTTCTATCCTGGCTCATGAAGATCTGGATTGATCCTGTGGTGTCCAGGAGATGGCCGAAAGCTGACTTTCCCATTCTTCGCAGGCTCATCAAGCGGCCTGCCACAGCCACCTTTACAGCCGCCCTTCCTGTCTTCTTTTCCCCATTTTTCTTTTCCCCAGTGTCCCCAAGATCGGCCGTATGAGCGTACTTCTCCTGCAGAGCTCCTGCATCATGTGTTTTCTTGAAAGAAGCAGGATAGGGATCAATTCCCTGCTTCCTGATGTCCTGGAGCTTTTTTAGGCGCTCCTGCCTGATCCGATCCTCAGTATTCATGCTCTCTGCAAAAGCCTGCTTCCTTTTTATAAGTATCGATTGGCTGGAAACATTCCTAAACGAAGGTTGCCGTCCTTTCTGCGAGGCTCTTACTGCAAAACATCACGCTGACAAGGGGGGTGTCCCTATGGAGGATATGTCAGCCCTCAGAGATCCCAGATAAGCCGAGCCTGACGGCAACCCGAGTATACGCGAGACTTAGGACAGAGCCGATTGGCTGCCTGATAAGCAAATATTTTAACGCTATATCGCTGACTATGGCGGTGCGACGGTTTTGCTTTGCAAAACCTGCTCGGCATCCCGTAGGGAGCATCCCCTGCCTCGCCGCACGCCACGTCGTGCCTGACGAAAAGGGGGTTGTCCTAATCAGTTGAGTAGTTTTCTTTACACTGCCATAATCTTTAAATACTGTGCTTCAATCGAATCATTCATGCGGGTTACCATTGGGTTGGTTGAGCCTATCACTCTTATCGGAGCCAACGGCAGGCTCACCACGTATGCCAAGGTGGATACAGGCGCGACAAAGTCAAGCCTGGACAGCAGGCTTGCAAAAGAGCTTAGCCTTGGCCCGGTGCTGAGGCGCAAGATCGTCAAGAGTGCATCCGGAACAAAGGTGAGGCCAGTAATCAAGGTCACGGCAATCCTTAAAGGAAAGGAGATCACCACACACTTCACCATTGCTGACCGCCAGGACATGAAATACAAGGTCCTGATTGGGCAAAATATCCTTAAACATCATTTCCTTATCGATCCAAAAAAATGAGCCAAATGAATAGAAGATGAAAGCATCAAAAAAATGAAAGCGGCGTTAATCTCCCTGGGAAGCGAAAGCTCGAAGTGGACTCTTAAAGCGATGAAGAAGTATTTCCAGAAAGTGGACGACTTTGACATCCGCAAGATGGAAGTTGCCATGACAAAGAGAGGGCTTGATGCCCTCTTTGAAGGCAATCCTCTCGAGGATTATGACTGCGTCTATGCCAAAGGCTCGTTCCGCTACCGGGCATTGCTAAGATCTATCACTGCTGCATTGTATTCAAAGTGCTACATGCCTGTGTCTGCCGCTGCATTTTCCACAGGGCACAATAAGCTATCCACCCAGCTTGAGCTGCAGAAGAACAACGTCCCTATGCCGAACACGTATTTTGCCGCAACGCCGAGGGCTGGCCGCAACATCCTCAAGCGGGTCAGCTATCCGATTGTCATGAAGTTCCCGCAGGGAACACAGGGCAAAGGAGTCATGTTTTCTGACTCTTTTGCGTCAGCAAGCTCTCTTTTGGATGCCCTGGATGTCATGAACCAGCCATTTATCATCCAGGAGTATATCGAGACAGAAGGCAGCGACATCCGTGCGATTGTTGTCGGAGAGCAGGTGGTGGCCGCAATGAGGAGGACAGCGCTGAAGGGAGAGGTCCGCTCCAACATTCACGCAGGAGGACATGGCGAGCCTGTGAGCCTTGATTTCCAGGCCAGGAAGATAGCGGTTCAGGCTGCAAAAGCCATTGGTGCTGAGATATGCGGCGTGGATATCCTGGAGTCTGTGACAGGGCATTTAGTCATAGAGGTAAACCTGTCTCCTGGCCTGAAAGGAGTGACGAGAGCAACAGGGATAGATGTCGCTGACAAGATCGCTTCGTATCTTCATAGCCAGACAAAGCAAAGGGTTGATACGTCCAAAAAGAAAGGAGCAACAAAGATCATGAAGCAGATTGAGCCTGAGCAGCTAAAGGAGTTCATCACCACCCTGAGCTTTAGGGGAAACCGGATTCTATTGCCTGACACAGCCAACAACATTGCAAAGTTTAAGGATGATGAAGAAGTCACGATTCACGCCGAAAGGGGAAAGATTGAGATCAAGAAAACTGGATTCTGAGTTTTCAGTATAGAAATGTTTTTATAGCTTAGAACGTTTTCTTTAGCATGGGACCTAAGGGTGAGAGTATTGATCTTGATTCTGTTTTGGCAGGTCATACATTGGTCGATTCCGCAAGCGAGTTTTTTGACGTTTCAGGAGCGATTCCGTAATGATGGGAGGGAGAGGGCCAATGCCAGACACAAACCAGAATGCATCTGAAAGACCGTATATAAGCCCCAAGATATCTGAAAGCCTGAGCGAATATTTAATTCTTCCCTGGTGGGTCACCGCAAAACCCGAAGAGGTCTCCCTGGAATGCAATCTGGGGAATATAAAGCTGCAATACCCGTTTATGACTGCGCGAATGCAGTCCGTTGTAGGGCCGGAGATGGCCGTAGCTGCAGGAAGGAACGGCATCTTGACGATGGTTCCAAGAAGCCTGAGGGATGAGGATAAACAGGCGATACTCGATGCGAATAATAATGCCCGCCTAAAGGCAGGAGATATTGAGTATCAAAGTAATTTTGTCTCTGCGCAACCGGAAACGAGATTTGACAATGTGGCAAAACTTGTTGAGACCTTTGGCTACTCAGTGATCCCTGTGATAGATAGGTTTTCAAAGCTCTATGGTGTATATGTCCATGATCCGAATAATCAACCTTCGGCTCCACCCTATACTCCTATTAAAGAACTCATGCTTCCTTTAAGAAAACAAGGGCCGGGCAGGGGAGTTCAGTGTATTACTCATCGTGACGACCAGAAGATTAAAGAGATTGCGGCGAGCGAGGAGAAGAAGTTTATTCCTATAGTCAACGAAGCAGGCATTCTCCAAGAGATTGCATTCTTGCGCAAGTTTGATACAAATTATGCAGGGATAGCAATAAGTACCAGAGATGGCCGTTGGCAGGAAGATCTGGAGAAATGGGGGCCTCAGGTGGACACCCTTTGTATTGACTCGTCAAATGCATGCTTTGATGATGCCCTCAAGATTCTTAAGGCAGCCAAAGAAAGGTTCCCTGATAAGCCGTTTGGGATAGGCAACATTGTCCACGGCGCACATTATAGACGATTTGCGGAAGATGGAGCAGATTATGTTATCGGAGGGATGGGTGTTGGTTCTATCTGCCAGACAGGAAGCGAGAGGGGGAATGGCAGGGGCCAGATGACTGTTGCCCATGAACTTGCCGTGGTGCGGGATGAATTGGAGGAAGAAGGGAAAAAGGTGCCATTTGTTATTGATGGGGCTATAGAGACTGTTAAGGATATGACCATTGCGCTGGCGCTGGCTGATCTCATTATGATGGGTAATTTCTTTAACAGATTTTATGAAGCTGCAGGAAGAAAGTTAACAGAGAAAAGAAGCGGCAAAAATATAACTTATATTGAGACCGGCGATGAATCTCTTATCAGTCACGTGGAGACTTGGGGGGAGGGCCATCCAACTGCAGGATTGGTTGCGATGTACGGGCTGCGTTTTAGAGAGGCCCTAGCCAAAGGATCTTCATCAAACAACGCCGAGGTTGCTGAGCGGTACGGACACTCAAATCTTTCAAGTTCTACGATAGAGGGAGTAGTTGGCGTAACGTCATACGCAGGGAGGCTGAAGCCCGGCATCGAGAAGGCGGGGAGGTATATTACAACAACCATATCCAATTCAGGCGGCCATGATCTGGCGAGCTTCAGAAAGTCTGTCAGGGAGAACCAGCTCCTTGAGCGAGCATCACAGAGAACAATCGAAGATATGCTTCCTCATGGTATTATAGTTACAGAAAGATAGGGGGTACAACGCATGCTATTAGAGTGTCTCCTGGGAAAGGCCCAGGTTGCAGCAGTCGTCTGCAACCAATGGGGGGATACAGGCAAAGGAAAGATCGTTGATTTATTTGCAGCCCAGTGGGCTGACGTGATTGCAAGGGGAACTGGCGGGAATAACGCAGGCCATACCGTTATTGTGAACGGCAAGCAAAGGATATTCCATCTTCTTCCTTCAGGGATTACCTATGATGAGCAGGGAAAGGTAAACTTAATGGGGAATGGAATGGTTATTGATCTTGGAGTTCTTTGCCGCGAGCTTGATGCTTTGGAAAAAGACGGTGGAACCTACCGGAATCTTATGATCAGCAGGGATGCCCAAGTCACCATGCCTTACCATATACTCAGAGATAAGGAAGATCAGTCTCAGGCAGCCGGAGGCATCGGGACTACGGGAAGGGGCATAGGCCCATGCTATGCGGACAAGATAGCCAGGAGAGGGGTGGCAATTCGCGACCTCTATAATAAGGATATCCTTGCAGAGAAGATCAGGAAAGCTGCTCAATTCTATCCTGAGCAGAAGATTGAGAAAGATCGGATTGAAGAGATTGTTGAGCAGCTTCAGCCTCTCGCAGGCCGCATCAAGCCCTATGTTCGGGACACGATTGGTGAAATGCACAGGTTTATCCAACAGGGAAAACATGTCCTTCTTGAGGGAGCGCAAGGATTGCTGCTAAGCATTGAGTACGGCACCTACCCCCACGTGACTTCATCTGACTGTTCTATCAACGGCACTGCTGCAGGAGTTGGATTGTCTGCGAGGATGGTGGATGCAACATTCGGGCTTGTTAAATTTCCCTTCATGACCCGTGTAGGAGGTGGGCCCTTTCCGACAGAGATCGGAGGATCTGCATCCGAAGCGGATTGTAGTAAGAAAGAGGTGACCAAGGAGTATGAATTGATTACATACGGAATTCCCTATACTAAGGGTGATGATGGTCTGATTGTGTATGACTGCAATCACAAGGATATAGGAGGCATGATCAACTCTGAAGATCCTTTGATCCAATCAGTTGGGATTCGCCTTGCAGCAGGAGAATATGGAGCAACAACAGGACGGCCAAGAAGAGTCGGGTGGACTGATGCGGTTGCCTTAAGATATGCTGTCCAAATCAATGGGCCGCTGCACCTTGTGCTGACAAAGGCGGATAGTCTGCATGCAGCAGGAGAATTCCGTGTATGCTTCGGTTATCGGCAAAACAATAAGAACGATTGTGTGGTCACAGAATTCGACAGGGATGAGAGATTCCTTAGGGGCATTCATCCCGAATACGCCAAGTATGAGGGCTACGGTGGACTTGGAGATATACGGGGTTTTGAAGGTCTCCCAAATACCCTGCGGACAGCGATTGCTGATTTGGAAAGATTCACAGGATCTGATGCTGCAATCGTTTCTGTCGGGCCAGAGCAGAGCCACACGATAATCAGATAGGTTAGAGAACTAGATTCACTCCTTCCTCAGCACTTCCCGTGAGATATGAGCGATTGAAGATATCATGGCCTTGAGATGCTCGAAGATTCGGATCAGGTCTTCAGATTGGTTTGGGATGGTTCGCATGAATTCTGTGATTAGGGGCAGCATATCTTTGGTCTGAAACTCGCTGGAAATCGCAAGCTGCAGGTCCTTGGTGTAGAAGGCATTCATTGCCTGCTCATAGAGCGGCTTTATTCTGGCGTAGAGATCCTTCAGCCCTTTTTTCTGCCTTGCGTCAAGCTTTGCTGCTGCCAGAAACCTGCCGATCCTTTTGACATGGTCCCCTATTTCCTCAATCCTGATCACGATAAGCCAGCGCGCAAAGAGGTAGGTATCCTTCACCCCGATTGATTTCAGGAAAGATGGATTTTGCTGGGCATAGTTGAGCAGCCGAAAGGAGAGATACGAGAGCCTGTTGATGTCCTGATCCCGGTGCTTGAGGGTTTCCGGGTTGTAGCCGTCAAGGCATTCAATCACATCTCCGAGCATGACTCTCAGCATCATGTCGATGCGCCGGATTGTCGCATCAATAGAGACCTCTTTTAGGTCAATAAGGTCCTTGGCAACAATTTTAGTAGGAGTCTGCTCAATGATCTCCATCCCGACAAGGCTATACAGAGTCTCCCGGATCTCGGCAAGATGCCGGTCAACAGCCTGTTTGCCCTTGATCTCAATAAAGGTTGAGTTCTTCAGATACGCTGAGATGATCTCCAGCTTGAGGTGCTTGATGTCCTTGTTTTCTGCTTCAATGATGATGGACTTGGTCTCCTTTGCAGAATGATCCTTCGGCGCAAGAATAAGATGATCTCCCTGCTCAAGGTAGTAGACCACGTCCCCCTTATGGAGGTTGTGGGAGTCCATCCACTCCTTGGGAAGCGAAACTACATACGAATTGACTCCAAACTTGATGATTTTTCTGAAGTCTATATCCTCCACCCCCATGCCAAAGCTATTGATAGCCTTAAATTCGAGTATATATAAGTTATATTGTATATAAGGTATATGGGCAATGTATATATAATTTTTGGTCTCATTCTTAGATAAGGAGGTGATAGCGTGAAAGAACAGGAGTATGCAGGGGCCAAAGAAGAATTTGAGCCAATAGAGGGAGTGATTTATGACGAGGAGGAGAGGAACGCCCTGCTTGAGAATGACGAGATCGCTCCCTGGGAAGAAGGATTCATGGATGGGTATGACGGGGCAGGGTGAGATTTCATCGTCTGCCCTTTTTGCGAGGGTTTTTCCTATAGTTAACAATAGCGATAGGCTTTTAAAATATACAAGGTTACAGTCCATTTCAAATGGTATGTAGTGTAAAGATGGCAACCACGTACGAATCACCTTGCCTTGATAGTTCCGGGGACAATTCAGCCGCGGAGCAAGATGGATTAAGACAGGTTGATGAATTTACGAGACCTAAGATTATCCTTGTTAGTGGACCAAAAGGCGCGGGGAAGCGCGAAATTGCCCAACTCCTAGAGATACAAAAATATGGAGTTGTCATAAAGAAGCACACTACCCGGAGGCCATCAGATTCACCTCTCCCGTGGGGGATAGATGAGACCTTGTTGTTCACCTTTGTTTCACCTACCGAATTCGAAAGTCTTGAACAGCAAGGCGAATTCAGGTTTATAACTCAGTCACAAGATCACAGGTATGGCATTCATCAGAAATCATTAGAAGAGGCATTGGGGGACTCATCGTTGCATACTCTTTCACTGGCATCAGGATACTCTTCGTTTCAGGATCATTATAAATTTTTTAATAAAGTGGCAAAGAATCATCCGAATAAACCGACCCTTGTATCTGTTCTAATCTATTCAACCCAAAGAGACCTCCAAGACAGCGTGCTGAAGAGCCAAGAATTGGTAACAAGTCAGATGCTCCACGATTATGCTAAGAAATGCCAGACGCTCTTGCGACATCAAGATGAATTTGATTATATTATACGTAACCCGCTGCCGTTTGGGTACCTGCTAAGAGACGAAAAAGCACAGATAACCCATTCTGAATATATCAACCGGACCACCTTGTTATTTGGAAAAATATTAGAATGGGAGAAATCCGAACAACGAAACCCCAATGATTCGATAGCCCACAATCACAAAAGGTTCGTCAATCATCTCATCAGTACCATTTTTTCAAAGTCTACGGAGGAAGTTTCGTCTTCGTTAGAAAACAACCATTTGGAAATCCGATTTACTGAAGGAGAGAGGGAGAGCTATGCGCAGTCAAAGCGTTATCCTAAAAGCAGCATCCCACAGGAGGTGAGAATCAGGGCCATGCACAGATCCTATGGTATTTGGACTATGTATATCTCAAGCAAGATGGGGGCAGAATCAAGAAACATGACCCTTGATATGATCGCGAGGAGAGCGGGGATGATCTATGCGCAAAGAATACCCCAAGAGGACTCCACACTCTTGGCGCCTCTGAGCCAAATTACTGAGCTTGGAAGAACAAAAACAAATGCAATGATTCACGAGGGCGGGCTATTCAGTTTACGTGATGTCATAGCTAAGCAGCACAATGCGCCGGTCTATGCAGTAAATATCGCTTTCATCTACAATCTGCCTCGGCACCAACAGCTTCAATGTACTCCTTAGAGTTGCGCTCGCCTGAGTCTTAAGTATAATCCCACATAATCCCGGCAAGCGGGATGACCACGGCAGCAGTTAAACGATAGCCTTTTAAACGGCCGGGGGTTAACCGATAGTGGGGGGAACTATGGAGATACCTTTTAGACATAATTCAAAAAAAGATCCAGATGCCAAGGAAGTGTCTCCCCTCGTGCTTATTTTGACCGGTCCACGGGCAGTGGGGAAGACAGAAATCAAAGACATCCTTACGGAGCGTAACTATGGATGGAGTCTCCCAAAGATAACTACAAGGGCCCCGCGAGAAGGTGAAACCCAAGTTAAGGATAAGGAATTTATTGATCAGAAGAGATTTGACACGCTCCAGAAGGAGGGCAAACTCTCAGTTACATGCGCATATAAGGGGTGCGATTATGGAGTTCTTCAAGAAGTCGAACAGGAGGCATTAACAAAACAAGAGGATATCATTATCACTGCAACTGGCTTTGGGATATTTAAGGCATTTTCATCTCATTTTCCTGATGCTGTTTCGGTATTAGTTTATTCCAGTATCGATGAGTTGCTGCAAAGGAAAGTGCTTCGGGATAAGATTGTGACAGAGGCTTCACTTCTGGAAGAGTTTATCCAGGAAATGAAGAAGTATGAGGAGCACCAGGAGCTCTTTACCTATATCGTAGAGAATCCTTCACCCTTTGGATTTGCAGTCGGCGATATTTTTAAGCAGGACCACGTTGCCCAAGTGGCTCGCGCTGCAAATCTTGTTGCGGCTGCACTCGAGTGGGAAAAGATCTATAGAGAAACACCAACATCAATGACGCGGAATATGGGGTTTATCAATCATCTTGTGGGGGCCATTTCCGATGGGGGGACAATGAAACAGATTGAGAGACAAATAAAGAAGAAGGGAAGCTACCAAATCAATTTTCCCAAAGATCTTCGCGGGAAATATGCACATGATACATCCACTGCTCTTGGGATGATTCCTGAAAGCGTCTCTATAAATCCTACTTGTCAAACGTATGGTGTAATATCGCTCTTTATCGATAATGGTGCTGGAGAACAGAGATATAACGGATATGAAAGAAAGATTATACTTGACCTGTTTGAGCGGAAGGCGGTAATCAAGGGCAACATGCATGCCATATATGCCGAGGTTGCTGATCAGGGTTACCCCGAACAAGATCTGTCCAGCTACGGAAAGGTTGCTATAGGGGGGGCAAATATTCAGGAGGGGGGGCTTATAACGTTGCGAAGGGACTTGGGGGTTCCAACACCGGACCAAGAACTTCATGGCTTAAATCTTGGGTTTGTTCGCCATGACGCCCAACTGCCGCTTAAACCTCAGGGGATATCACTGCAACGGCTCGCTGAAAAAGCCAGAAATCTCTATTCTCAGGCGCGAAGTTTTATGATACCCAGGACCTATCTTTAGTCCTTGAGGGATCTAGGGGCCTTAGCAGGGTATTCCTGAAGGGAAAGGAGAATTTTTGTCAGTTCTACCAGGAATTCCAGGATCGGCTCCATGCTGGTTAGAATGAGAAGTTCTGCGGGAGGGATTTTCTCCTTCAAATCTTTTATCCTTCTGATATACATATCTCTGTTGTGGTACATATCGGTTACTCTGTTCGGGTCATATTTGTAGAAAATACCATAAAAGAGGTGTAGGTTTTTATAAATTAAGGTGATGTTCGTAATGGAAGAGTCATCCATCTTCTTTTTGAGCAAGGCAGCCTCACGAGCAGAATATTTTACGGTGTCACGAACTTTATCAAGCATGGCTATGGTGTGGTAGATCACTGTAACCTTTTCAGGATCAGGCGGATATCCTCTTTTGTTAAGGATTCTTAGGGTATAGCTTGCAAACTTTGTAACAAGCCCATGCTTGTCCTCTATCGTGTGGATTTTATCATTTTTATGCTGCTTCAGACCTTCGATAAAGGTTTCGAGCATATCCAGCAAAAGCATAAATATCCGGCGGAGAACCACTTCAAAGTCCTTGAACGACGGTTCCGACAAATCTTTCAACATACAGAAATCATCCTTGAAACTGAGGACTTCAACCCCAATGAGGCGCTCAACCTCAGTCCGAATAATGCTCCGCATGTCCACAAATTCCCGTGTTCGGAAGTGATACGCAGAGGGCTTTGAAAAATGAATGCCTATCTCATCGAAACCTCTGATATATAAGCCGCGGATATAGATGATGATGGATGTGCGGTCAAGACCAGAAACGTCAATCTCAATCTTTTTAACTTCCGGGATTCTCTCTTTGCTTACAACAATCTGTTGCCCCTTCTCCTCCACCTCGATCTCATCCCCCTTCCTGATGTTATGGCTAAGGCACCACTTCCTCGGCAATGAGACGAGCTGCGTTGAATGGCCTACCTGGATGATTTTCCGCTTCATATTCCCCCGGAATCCTGGAGATACAACTTTTATATAAATCTTTTGATTCTATATAAAATCTATATAGATTATAAAATATTAGGGATAAGTATATAAAAATAGGGGAGTTCCCTCTCAACAGGGTAAGTACTACATTGTGAGGGGTGAGGCCGATGAAGGAATTTGAGATGGACGAAGAATTTGATGACCAGAACATCTACGCAGGGCGCACAAGAGAGCTGCTCGTTGAAGAGGATTCCCTAAGGCCCGAAGAAGATGGCTTTATGCAAGGATATGAAGATGCTGAAAATCCTGATGATATCATAGAGGCCGCAGAAGAGGAGAGCCTTATGCAGGAGGTGGAATCAGGATGAAGCTGAATTATCACTTCTTTTTTGAGAAGGAAATAAATCCGGTATTCGAAGAGATCGAAAACGACGGAAAGCCTTATCGCATCCTTGAAGCGCTCAAGATGCTCAAGCGGAGATTGTAGGAGCATTGGCGTTCTTTGGAAGCAGTGAACAGACATGTCATAAGTCATGATGCTGTGAGTTATGATAAGAATGTTTGTTCATGATTTTGCATAATTTTGTATATATTAAATATACCCCATATATGGCATATAGAAAATATCTATATACTTCAAGAGCTTCAGAGTATTCATGAGATGCGGACAGGGGGTGATCGGGATGAGGGCAGACAAAAATACCTTCAAGAGGATCGTGGGGCTTTTAGAGACCTATGAGGACAAGGATATGGAAAGGTATCTGCTTGAGAAGGAGTGGGATGATCTGATTAACGGCAGAGAGGCAGGAGAGCTATAAGCTACGTTACCTGTTGTTAGGAGTATATGCTTGCCGGATCATACGAGTTCTTTCTCTACCAGACTGACAGAAACTTATTCTGCCTTATAACTTTCAGAGGAGTTCAAATTGATTTGCAACTAGAGTCTACATTGATGCCAAGACGGTATTCGCTTGTGTGCGCTTCCACCACTAATTCTGCCAGGATACGACCTATAACGCTTGATTTCTATAGAAACATTTATAAGAAGAGGAACTTCCCAATGCATGCGGAAATCTCATTTTTGTCGTCGGGAAAACAAGGAAGATATCAGCAGGAACAATGCCAGAAAGCTACGAAGCAAAGGAGATCCAGGTCCTGGAAGGAAAAGAGGCTGTCAGGAAGCGGCCTGCGATGTACATCGGTGATATTTCTACCCGGGGCCTTCATCATCTTGTGTATGAAGCAGTTGATAATGCTATAGATGAGGCGCTTGCAGGGGTTTGCACTGTGATTTCTGTCACCGTGCATAAGGATGGCTCAGTTACTGTTGAGGACAACGGAAGAGGGATTCCTGTTGAGCCGCATCCTCGGTTTCCTGAGATGTCTGCATTGACAGTTGTCATGACAAAGCTGCATGCAGGAGGCAAGTTTGACAAGAGGGCGTATAAGGTTTCTGGAGGGCTCCATGGAGTTGGCATCAGCGTTGTGAATGCGCTCTCCAGCCAGCTCAGGGTTGAGGTCAGCAGGAATAACAAAGTCTATATGCAAAGATTTGAGCGAGGCGAACCTGTTTCCAAGCTTGAGGTCGTTGGGGAGTCAAGCCATACTGGCACAAAAGTCCAGTTCCTTCCGGACAGCGAGATCTTCCAGGAGACAGCATTCAAGATGGAGATTCTTGCTGCCAGGCTTAGGGAACTGGCATTTCTCAACAAGGGCATCGCCATAACTCTTGAGGACGAGCGGATCGGAAAAAGACTTGAGTTCCATTATGAGGGGGGCATTGTATCGTTTGTCAAATACCTCAACGAAAACAAAACAATCATTCATCCCATTGTCAGCTTTGAGAAGGTGAAGGAAGACTTTGAGTTAAGCCTGGCATTCCAGTACAACGACGACTTCAATGAGGCTGTTTTCTCCTTTGTGAACATGATCCACACCACAGAAGGCGGAACACATTTGTCAGGCTTCAAGGCTGCGATGACAAGGGCCCTTAATCAGTATGCGGAGAAGCTCAAGATGGACCTGAAAGTAAGCTCTGACGACATTTTGGAAGGGATGGCTGCAATTCTTGCTGTCCGCGTCAGGGAGCCGCAATTTGAGGGCCAGACCAAGACCAAGCTTGGCAACTCTGAAGTGAAGGGCATGGTGGACTCTATGGTCTATGAATTCGTGTCCTCCTATCTCGAAGAGACTCCGGCTGTTGGCCGGGTTATCATGAACAAGGTATTGACTGCTGCCCGCTCAAGAGAGGCTGCAAAGAAGGCAAGGGATCTTGCCAGAAGGAAAGGAGCCCTGAATCATGGAAGCCTGCCGGGAAAGCTGGCTGACTGCCAGGAGGAAGACCCAAGCCTGTGCGAACTGTATTTGGTGGAAGGAGATTCCGCGGGAGGCTCAGCAAAGCAGGGAAGGAACAGGGAGTTCCAGGCCATATTGCCCCTGCGCGGCAAGATACTGAATGTCGAGAAATCCAGGATCGATAAGATCTTCAGCTCAGGAGAGATCGTAAACATCATCACTGCTTTGGGCACAGGAATTGGCGAGGAATTTGACTCATCAAAGATCCGCTACCATAAGATTGTGATCATGACCGATGCAGACATTGATGGAGCGCACATCACGACGCTTCTGCTCACGTTTTTTTACAGGTACATGAAGGAAATCATCGATAAAGGATATTTGTATATCGCGCAGCCTCCTCTCTACCGGGTGAGGAAGAAGAACCATGTCTTCTACGCCTATGATGATGCAAAGCTGGAGCTCCTGCTCAGCAAGATTGGGAGGGACAAGATTACGCTCCAGCGCTACAAAGGACTTGGAGAGATGAACCCAGCACAGCTCTGGCAGACCACGATGAATCCTGAGCACAGGACCCTGCTCCAGGTAACAGTTGAGGACGCAGTCGAGGCAGACAAGATCTTCACCATCCTCATGGGAGATGCTGTTGAGCCCAGGCGCGAGTTCATCCAGGAGCATGCAAAGGAAGTTGTTGATCTGGATATTTGAGGTGCCAGGTGCTCGACACTGTCATTGAGGATCAAATGGATATACTACTCACCGGAGCAAGCGGGTATGTCGGGGCAGGAATCTATGGCTGCTTAAAAGATAAGCATAACACAACAGGAACGTATCATTCTAATAGATTATTCGCCCAACTGCATAAATTGGACATCACGAATAAAGAAGGGGTCTTGAAGGTTGTCTCTGAAGTTAATCCCGAAGTTATAATCCATGCTGCAGCCAATGCAAGCGGCAGTTGGTGTGATCAAAATCCGGATTTAGCGAGGTCTATTAACGAAAAAGGCACAGGGTATATTGTTGATGCAGCAAATAAGGTAAATGCGAAGATCATCTACATTTCATCGTTTGCTGCTCTTGGCACAACCGTATATGGCAAAACAAAATTATCCGGAGAGGATTTTGTCAGGAAAACAAATGCAGGATTTATTATCTTACGGCCCTCCTTAATTGTGGGATACAGCCCAAATACAGAAAATGACAGGCCGTTTAATAGATTACTTAAGAATTTAAGGGAACGAACTCCTGCAAGGTATGATACTTCCTGGAAATTTCAGCCAACCTACCTCAGGCACATCTCAGAGGTAATTTTGAAGCTCATTGAATCAGACATCTCAAATGAGATTATCCCAGTTGCAGTTCCTGAATTAAAATCCCGGTTTGATTTAGCTTACGACATTCTTTCGCCTTTCGGCATTGAGGTTGCGGGAGAAGATAGGAATGAGGGATCTCCGGTATTTTCCCAGGATTTGAGCAAATTGGGGGAATTGTGCTTGCCGCAATACTCGTATTCTGAAATGATTGAAGCTATCCGGCAGGAGATAAGAGACAAGGCATAATTGCCCCCTTGCTATTGAATCGTGCTTTGGCTGTTTTTTAAAGAATTAGAAAGTAAACTGCATATTCGCCCGGGTTGCCAGTATTTTTCTCAGCGCTTGGCTTGGCATTCCTTCTCCTGCCCCCGGGGTAGTAGTGAGCATCATACATAAAGTGTTTATCAAGTCGTGCGAAGAAACCTTTATAAACCAACCCCATTCCCTCAAATCCCATGCAGCAGCTCAAAGCAAAGAAACGATGGGTAAGGCTGATTGCGCCAAAGCTCTTTAATGAGCAGACCCTGGGGGAAACGCTTGTTTCTGATCCTGAAGAGGTCCTTGGAAGGAAACTGCAGGTCAATCTCACAGTTCTAACAAACGATCCAAAAACCCAGAATGTGAAGGTAGGATTCATTGCAAAGGAGGCGAAGCAGGGCGCTGCTGAGACCGAGCTTGTGAGCTATTACATGATGCCCTCTGCCATAAAGCGGATGGTGAGGAGAGGGGGGCGCAGGATAGACGATTCTTTTGCCTGCCTTACTGCAGACAAGATCAGTGTCCGGGTCAAGCCCCTGGCGATTAGTAGGCATATGGTAAAGGGTTCTATCAGCGCAGCACTTGGGAAGCAGCTCAAAAAGGCCATCACAGAAGAAGCAGGAAAGCTGTCATACATTGATTTTGCTTCAGAGCTGATCCAGAATAAATTCCAGACCCGAATCAAGCAGGCCATTTCCAAGATTTATCCGTTGCGTACACTGGTGATACGCTTTATGGGCATTGAGCAGAACGCGAGCTCTCAGGAAAAGCAGGCTCAAAAGGCCCCTCAGGAAGAGCCGCAGACAACAACTGCTCAGGAAAATGTTGAGGAAACTGCTTCTCAGGAAACTCCGGAGATGGCGCAAAAGAAGTCTCAGGACACGCCAGAAAGGTTGCAAAAGGAGCCAGAGAAATAAATTTATATAGCACACCTGTTTTCTAAAAAGTGCAGCCCCATGGTGTAGCGGTCAAATTCCTGTGAAGGAAGACGAAGCATCTTTGGTTCTGGGCCAAAGGACCTCGGTTCGAATCCGGGTGGGGCTATGGGTTTATTATCGGATAAGCAAAGTCTTTATATAGCACCATACTATATCATACTATAAGGTGATGTAAAAATGGTCATGGTGACTCTGGACATACCGAAAGACATAAACAAAAAGATTGAGCATTTTAAAATAGACAATAACCTCAAAGACAAGAGGGATGCAATTCTGCTTGCGCTTAGGAAGAGCATGGATCAGGAGGATGATGCCCCCTCCATGGAGGAGATGTTTCGGATAGCAGACTCAATAAAACAAAAGAGAAGATATTCAACGAAGGAAGCGATCGCCCTCAGCCATGCATTGAGAAGGAAGAGATGACGCAGTTCATTGATGCAAATGTTATAATAAAAGCATTCACAGAGGGCGAGGATAAGGAGGAATGCAGGCTGGCCCTCTCAAGATATTTTGTTACAGATGCCTTATGCCTTGTTGAAGCGATGAATGGTATCGTTAAGATTAAATGCGATCCAGCCATGGCATGCCAATGCGTCAAGTCACTCTACAGGCAGGATTGCACAATTGTACCTGTTGACAAGAACCTTCTTTTTACAGCGTGCAAAAAGATGGGGAATTTGAACATCTTTGATGCAGCTCATTATGCAGCAGCGCGCCTTAAAGGCTGCTCCTCAATCCTCAGCTACGATAAGCACTTTGACGGCTTAGAGATACCGAGAGAAGAGCCATGAACTGGCTGAGAGTCATTGAGCAGATCGTCTGATGCTGTGCGGGATTCACCAGGAATCGGTAAGCATAAATAGGCTCGAAATTCCTTGACCCTCATGCAGATAACCTTAGACTACACCAAGACCCTTGAGCAAAATGCAGCCATGCTGTACGAGAAGGCAAAGAAGGCCAGAAAGAAGCGGCAGGGCGCTGAGGCAAGCCTCAAGAGGACTGAAGAGCAGCTGGAAAAGGGCGTTGCCCTGCAGAAGAAGACTGAGCTGGCAAAAGAGCGAAAACGCCCATGGTATGATCACTTTCACTGGTTTATTTCGTCAGAGGATTTCCTTGTTATCGGTGGGAGGGATGCAACCACAAACGAGATTATTGTGAAGAAGCAAACTGCTCAAGGCGATCTTGTGTTCCATTCAGAGCTGGCAGGCAGCCCTTTTTTTGTGGTAAAGGCTGAAGGAAAAAAGATAGGCGAGATAACCAAGACAGAGGCAGCTATAGCAACTGCATCCTATTCACGTGCATGGAGGCAGGGCCTTACAACCATGGAGGTATTTGCTGTGGCTCCAGACCAGCTCTCAAAGACCCCCCAATCAGGAGAGTACATTTCAAAGGGCTCTTTCATCGTCCGGGGAAGGAAAGAAAGGTTTATGGTTTCATTGCAGCTTGCCCTGGGAGTATATCGGGAGGGTATCATGGCAGGCCCGCTTTCGGCAGTCAGCCGCCATTGCAGCAGGCTTATCGAGATTGCGCCTGGGAAGGAAAAATCAGGCAAGGCTGCAAAGCTGATCCAGAAGAGGATCGGCGGAGAGCTGGATGATATCATCCGTGGCATCCCTGCAGGAGGCGTTCAGGTCAAGGGAGTGCGGTTGCGAGAGATTTAGGATCCTAGCAGGTGGATTTGGTTTCAATGACTCCCCTGCACTTCCTGCTTCCGCATTTGCAATCCATTCTCAGATCAGGGAGCGCGGTCTCTGCATAGTCTGATGTGATCTCCTCTCCTTTCTTGATATCCCTTTTCGCAACATCGCAGAGATTCTGGACAGTAGTGTTTGGATCGCAGGAATGGTTCACATATCGCTCCGGAGGCTGCTCGAGAAGGTACTTTCCATCGAGGAATGAGACATAGGGCTTTTCTTTTTCAGACACCTGCTCAACCTGCTCTTTGGTTAATTCCTTTGGCTTCCATCTCAGTACAATCTCGCCTTTCTTAAAAGACCGAAAGGCAAACACCCCTTTTCCGTGGATTTTTGAGGTTTTCACAACAACATCCATGGTTCTCCGGAAGAACATGGGGTTTATTAAGATTAGCCCTTTCTCCAGCGGACTGGGCTGCTTTCCTGCCAAGATTTAATTTGAGGGAAGCCGCAGTGTGCCAAACCATGTATGGCTTTGGGCTTTTCTATAACAGGCCGGATCAAGAAAATACTGAGAGGTCAATGGATGCTGCGAATCTGTGTTCTCATCAATAAGCACGACCATGGTTCCTGTGATCTTCCTAGCGCAGAAATAGCACGCATGTGCTTCTGCCTCTGCCTCCAGCACGCTTAGTTCTCCGGTGCGTATCCTTTCGGCAAGGTCTCCTCGCTTTGCATCATATGCTGCTCCGATACGTATTGCCATAGGCATCGAGATTTGATTTATGTTTAAAAACATTTCAGTTCCTGTAACTCTTGGTGAGATTCGGAAATGCCAGGAGTGTTACGCCGAATAGAAAGCCTTATATATCTTATTACACATCTGTAATGATTATGAGATAAAATGTTTAATAATTGTTACATATTTGTAATTATGGCAAGACGCATCGCAATATCAGTAGACAAGGAGCAGGAGCAGCTTCTCCAGAGTGTCAAGGGCTTTGGAAAGAAAGAGGCAGAGAAGGTGAAGAGCATCCTGATGGCATACCTATCAGAAAAAGGATATATCGAGCTGTTCAACAAGAGGAGATGAAGAAGTATGGGAGATGAAGCAGCATGAATATGGTGTTTTTTGAGCTGAGCATCGTCATTATCGTTGCGACAGTGCTTGGAGGCCTGCTGAAGGCACTAAAGCAGCCCCTGATTCCGGCATATGTGATCGCAGGCCTGATTATAGGGCCTATTCTGGGATATGTAACTGATTCAGAGCTTATCAGCTCGCTTTCAGAGGTAGGCATCGCATTCCTTCTGTTCATTGTTGGGCTGGAGCTTGACTTCAAGAAGATCAGGAGCGTTGCCGGAGTTGCATTTGCTGCAGGGCTCATCAAGTCGTTGATCCTGTTTGCTGGAGGGGCATTCCTCGGAACGTGGTTCGGGTTTACAGGAACTGAAAGCTCCTACCTTGGCATAGTACTTGCTTTCTCCTCAACTGTTGTCGTAGTGAAGATGTACGCTGATACCAGGGAATTGGACACTCTGCATGGCAGGACTGTTATCGGGATTCTTCTTGCCGAAGACTTTCTGGCAATCCTTGCGCTCAGTGTGCTTTCAACAGGATCCGTATCTGTTGGAGATGCATCATTCATGCTTGCGAAGCTTGCAGGATTGCTGCTGGGCGCCATACTCTTTTCAAGATTTATTTTGGGCCCGCTGTACAAGTTTGCTGCCAAGAGCCAGGAGGTCTTCTTCCTGGTTTCCATCTCAATCGCCTTTCTTTTTGCCCTGGTTGCCAGCGGGTTGGGATTGAGCATCGTGATTGGGGCGTTTATTGCAGGAGTGGCGTTGGCAAACCTTCCTTATGCCTATGAGATTATCGGAAAGATAGTGCCGCTGAAGGATTTTTTTGCAACCATCTTTTTTGTCAGCCTGGGGCTTGTGCTGCCGCTCAACGAGATTCCTGCCATTGCCCTTCCCTTTGCAGTGTTGTTTGGTGTAGTCATCATCTTCAAGCCGCTGCTCGCCATGCTCATCAGTTCATTGCAGGGATTCACCAAGAGGCCGAGCTTCCTGGGAAGCATTTCAATAAGCCAGGTCTCTGAATTCTCCCTGATCATCGTTGCCCAGGCGATGGCGGTTGGAGCAGCAACAGGCCAGGAGCTCATAGGCCAGGATGTATTTACCCTTACCGTGCTTCTTGCCATCTCCACGATGGCTGTGTCCTCCTACCTCATTGCCTATAAGGAGGCTATCTACGAGCAGCTCTCCCCCCTCCTGGGGATTTTCGAGCATCTGAGGGCAGGGAAACAGAGAGCTGAGTCAAAAAGAGTGAAGATCAAGCCGGAGATTATCCTTTTTGGCTACAACCGGATCGGGTATAGCATTGTGCGAAAAGCAAAAGAGTTAAAAAAGAGAATCCTTATCATCGACTACGACCCGGAGGTTATCAGGCATTTGATTAAGAGGAAGACGCCATGCATCTATGGGGACGTCACTGATCCGGAGATCCTCGATCGGGTGGATTTTGACACGTGCAAGATCCTCATCTCCACAGTTCCGGAATCGCATAATAACCTGCTGGTGCTGAGGAAGCTGCGAAAGATTTATCCGAAGATGATCATTTTTGTGACTGCAAATCATCTGCACGAAGCATTGGAGCTGTACGAGGAGGGCGCTGATTACGTAATCCTGCCGCATTTCCTCGGCGGCGAGCACGTCGGCGTATTGATCGGGCAGCTTAGCATAGACCTGAACAGGATACTCAAGCACCGGAAGATGCATATCAAGGAGCTGCATCAGAGGAAAAAAGTGGGGCACATCATCAGGCAATGACAGACGACAGCGTTTATAGGCTCGTGAAAGCAGGCTTCATAAAATCGAAGTACAAGCCGCTGTATGCAGGGCTTGATGCATCAGCAAGAGCTAGGCTTGCAAAGAGCTTCCCCGGCAAGGAGGTAGAAGAGCATGCTGACGTGGATATCATAGAGATCGCAAAGGACCAGATGATCTCCACAGAGTACCCGGCCTCAAAGAGGAAATGGAGGCTTATCTTCGAAAGCACAAGGAACATTGAAGAGACCTATTTCTGGATCCTGGACTACGCAAGAGATATGGGATTCTCAGAGTTTATCAAGACAACAGACAGCTTCACAGCAAGTGAGCATAGCTCATTTTTTGGAACAGCCCAGCAGCGCCTGGGATTGCAGCAGGACAGGGTATCGCAGTATCTTGCTACGATTGGCAAGATGGTCAAGGAGCTTTTCCAGCTGGTTCGGGAGCTGCGCATCCTGGATGAAAGGCTCGCGTACTACAGCGACAGCTATGACTATTTAAGCAGGAGCAGGGAAAGCGCAGAAATCACACTCAAAGGAACATTCATCGACCAGGTCGAAGGAGGCGCAAAGAACCCTGCTTCGGTCTATGGAATGTCCAGGGAGCTTCAGTTTACTGTTCTCCCTGACCTTTTCTTTACTGTGCACCCCAAGACAAGCAGGGATGTTGATGAGGCAGTGGACAGGCTTGAGTTTAACAGAAAGGTGAAGGAGGTGCTCAAGAGAAAGCTAAGGAGCTACATGGAGTGGAAGGAGCACACCTTTGACGAGCTTAAGAACAGGAGACGGTTTACGCTGAAGTACCTCAAGCAGCACTATGATGTGATCAAGATGTACATGACCTGGGTGAGGCCGTATTTGAGGAACATCCGCAGGCTGCAGTCAGAGGCAATGGATATCAAAAAAGCGAGCAGCGTGGACAGCATCTCTGCGTTTGAGGGATCGCTTATCGATATTGAGTTTATGGCTCTTGCCCTTCCTCAAGGCAATAAGGATGTGTACGCAGTTTCCCTGATCACCTTTGAGTACAGGACGATTCCTGCGATGAGCTTCCAGCAGGAGGGCTTTCAGCGAGGGCCGCTCCATTCAGGCGAGATCAAGATGAATTTCCGGTGTTATGCATGGACACGGGAGCAGATCAACAGCTATAAGCAGATGAAAGAGGAGGAAGACATGGCTCTGCTCGGAGTCATTGATGGCTCAGTCCGGGCTGCGATGGAGGCATTGGGGACAGAGCTGGAGACCTACTTGAAAGAAGCAGGGGAAGAGACATTCCAGAAAGGCGCTGTGAATGCGCCGGTAAGGGAGCCGGGTGTTGCTGAGCCGTTTATCGGAATTCTGAAGGGATTTAAAGAGCTGTTTGGCGTGAAATCCGCGCCTGGCAAGAAGCCCAAGGTGGATGCCTTTAAGAGGGAGAAGGAAACGGACAATGCGTTTAAGACTGTAAAATCATTGACCTGGGCGATCTATAAGAATTACAAGAAGGCCCATAAGATGGTATCGTGGTAGGATTGCCTTGAGGCTCTGCTGAAACCGCATGCAGTGCCATTTTTGCGAGGCGCAGGAATTGAAACAGCACACCGAGAGGAGGGTTGGCTCCTTCGGAGGATGTCGGTTTTCTGTAAGGCGTATCGAGCCGAGCGAAGCGAGAAGGATTTCAGCAGAGCCTAATTCAGAAACCTTTTTATAATCGCCTGCAATAAAAATCACTATGCTGGATATCAAGATTATCCGAGAAAAGCCGGATCTCATCAGAAAAGACCTGAAGAAGCGCAGAGACTCTGAAAAGCTCTCATGGCTTGACGGCCTCCTGCAAAAAGACAGGGAGTATCTCCTGACATTGCAGAAGGTTGAGGAACTCAGGGCAAGGCGAAACAAGGCAACAGAGGAGATACGGGAGCTGAAGAAGGAGGGAAAAGACATCAGCCAGAAGGTATCAGAGATCAAAGGGCTCGGAAACATTCAGGAACAGGAATCAAGGCTTAATGAATTGCTGGAAAAAATCCACTGGTACCTGCTCCGGCTGCCGAACCTTATGCATCCGTCTGTTCCTTATGGCAAGGATGAATCTGGCAATGTCCAGGTCAGGAAATGGGGCAGGCAGAAAAAGCCAGCATTCGAGCTTATCCCCCACGGAGAGCTTGCAGAAAAGCTGGGAGGCGCAGACTTTGAAGCAGCTGCCCAAGCCTCAGGAAGGGGGTTCTACTACCTTAAAGGCCATCTTGCCCTGCTCAATCGGGCATTAATCAATCTTGCAATTACTCATCTCGTGAAAAAAGGATTTACATTTATTGAGCCCCCCTTGCTGATTAATAAAAAGGTTGTTGAGGGAGTGACTGACTACGAATTCTTTGAGAATATGATCTACAAGATAGAGAATGAGGACCTTCATCTCATTGGAACGTCTGAGCACCCCTTGATGGGAATGTTTATGAACACGACAGTGAAGGAGGAAGATCTTCCGCTAAAGCTTGTCAGCTATTCTCCTTGTTTCAGGAAAGAAATCGGCAGCCATGGCATTGATGAGCGGGGGTTTTTCAGGGTGCATCAGTTCCATAAGGTTGAGCAGGTTGTGCTTTGCACACCACAGCAGTCTGAAAAGCTGCATGAGGAGATCACAAAAAATGCAGAAGAGCTGATGAAGATACTCAAACTCCCTTACCGGATCGTGAATATCTGCACAGGAGACCTTGGCATTGTTGCATCAAAGAAATACGACCTGGAGCTCTGGATGCCAAGGCAGAAGAAATACAAGGAGGCCGGCTCATCCTCAAACTGCACAGACTATCAGGCAAGAAGGCTGAACATCAGGTATGGGATTCCGGGGGCTCCAAAAAATCCCCTTGTCCATTCATTGAACAACACAGCAATTGCGACAAGCAGAGTGATAATTGCCATTTTGGAGAATTACCAGAAGAAGGACGGATCAGTTGAGGTTCCTGCTGCTTTACAGCCGTATATGGGAAGAATAAAAACCCTTAAATAACCATTCTGCCTCCTCAGGGCTATGGCCCTCTTCGACAAGATGCTTTCTTCAAATGAGTCGTTGTTCAAGGATGAGATTGCCCTTTCCTTTGATTATATCCCCAAGATTGTTCCCTATCGCGAAGCCCAGCAGAGGCATATTGCATCGTGCATCGCCCCTCTCTTCAGCAAGAGGAACGGAAAGAGCCTGTTTATTTCAGGCAGGCCAGGGATTGGGAAGACTGTTGCGGTCCGCCATGTGCTTGGAGAGGTGGAAGAAAAGACCGATGATATCATACCGCTCTATATCAACTGCTGGCAAAAAAATACCTCATTTAAGATTGCCATTGAGCTCTGCGAACAGCTCGGCTACAAGCTGACCATGAACAAGCGGACTGATGAGCTGTTTAGCATTGCAAAGCAGATGCTCAATAAGAAGGAATGCGTGCTTGTGTTTGATGAAGTGGACAAGCTTGAGGAGTTTGACATCCTCTACCATATCCTTGAGGAGGTTTACAGGAGAGCAGTCATCATCATAACCAATGGAAAAGAATGGCTCGGCAACCTTGACGAAAGGTTGCGATCAAGGCTTTCTACCGAGGTGCTTGAGTTCAGGCCGTACACCCAGTCTGAGACTGACGGGATCCTCCGGCAGCGGATCCAGTATGCGTTTGTTGCGGGCATCTGGGAGCCTGAGGCGATTAGCCTTGTCAGCGAGAGAACAAGCCAGCTCCAGGATATCCGTTCAGGCCTCTTCCTCCTCAAAGAGGCAGGGGAGATCGCCGAGGCAAAGGCATCCAGAAAGATAACATTGGATCATGCCAGGGAAGCAATCACCAAACTCGCTGATTTCGAGATTAACAGCTCCCAGGACCTTGACACCGATGCGAAGAAGGTCTTGGACATCATCAAGGGAGAGCAGTCAGAGATCAAGAGCGGAGACCTCTTCCGGAAATACCAGGAGGCAGGAGGCACTGCTTCCTACAAGACCATGCACCGCACCATCAAAAAACTCGAGCAGGGGAAATTCATCACTCTCCGCAAGGTCGAGGGCGGGAAAGAAGGAACGACATCATTGATACGGCTCAACACCGTGAAGAAGCTTACTGAGTTCTAGCTGCCGGTTTCACCAGCTCTGAAAAGAATCCTCTAACTCATCGCTTCAACTGTCCAAGAACTCTTTTAATTTAGCCGGAGCCCAAAAACCTAATATTTGAATCTTCGCGCATATGCTTTATGATCGAACCATTCAAGGATTACATTCAGAATCATAATCTCATTTGTTTGAATGGTATAGACGATTCTCCAACCATCAGGTAAATCATACTTCCATAAGTTCGTCACTGCATACTTTTTAATATACTCTTTAGGCCATAATCGTTTTTCAATTTTTGCTCCACAAGTAGGGTTCTTTTTCAAATCTTCTCTGGCCCGACTAATAAAACCATATAACTGCTTATCCTCAAACTTGCCTTCTTTCAATGATTCAAAGTCGTTCTCCAGCTTTTTGTTGCCAAACGAAACATAGATAGGCTTATCATTCATTTCAAAGTAACTCCTTCTGATAGTATCTTTTTTATCATTTGAGGATTATAAGTCCAAATAATACAGCCATCTTTATCGATCATTATTTTTCCTGATTGTTCTAAATAACCCAAGATTATCTGAAATGTCTGGTACATCATTTTTTTAGGTAACTTATTCCATAGCTGGTATTTGCCGCACTCTTGGCTGTATTTTTGTATCGTTTTCTCTACCATGAGCACAGATTCTAGTGTTGGGCTGTGCAAAATTGTTGTTTGTTTCATCTTATATAAGTGTATATAATAGCTAATATTTATACTTTTCGGTTTTGGGGCTCTGAAGCGATGAGAATTCTTGGGCCCTCTCAGACAATTCCGAGCTCCCATGGTCAGCTGGCGCTTGGAAGACCGCAGGCAAGAAGCCTTGTGGAGCTGGATGGCCCGAGGGAGAGAAGAGCTACGGTGAGCCCTCTTCCTTTGCAAGGAGCGCGAACAGCGTATCCTCCAGCGAGTAGATTGAGTCACCTGCGCCAAGGTCTTCGGTGTTTGATTCAAGCAGTTCCTGAAGCTTTGGAGTTGTAACATAGAATGAGTCGCCATTGCCAACAACAACTGCTGCTCCTGTCGGAAAGCCAGGAATGTTGACCCTTCCATCTTTGTCCACTGTCCTTGCATGCGCAACCATCAAGGCATAAAACTGTAACCGGTAAGGGTTGCCGATCGGGAATGCCCTATACTTTGATTGGAGCTGAGAGTATGTCTCAGGCGGAAAAACAATCGCCAGCGGGAGGTCTGGAACAACACGTATATAGAGATAGGGATCTGGGTCTGTGTTGATGATTGCCCTTATTTCAGCAGGGAGCAGCAGGCGCGACTTCGAATCCACTTTTTTCTTATATTTTCCAACAAGATAGCTCATAAATATCTGGAGTTGCGCGCCTCTTTAAAAAACATGCGGCGCACAGCAAAAAAACGGCTTCGGTGAAAATCAGTGCTGCCGCCTCTTTGCGAGGCTCTTAAGGGATAGTATGAGCTGAGTTGAGGGGGTTGCCCCATACGGGGCTTCACCGAAGCCCAAAAACAAAACATATAAAAACAGGAGCAATCAGCCAGCTCAAGAGGTGGCTTTTATGAAACAGAATATCGCAGTCATGGTGTTTTTCTCAATTATGGCCTTGGCTATTGCTGGGTGCAGCGAGCCTGCAGCAGTCATGCAGCCGCCAAGCGTAGGCCCAATGCCAGGAAATGCTCCATCAGGAGAAGATGATGGAACTCCGGTATCCTCAAACATGCCTGCGATTCCCGGGGATGATGTTCCTGAGATGATTGTTGTGCCAGATGGAGAGGCTATGCAGGATTTGCAGGACATGCCTCAAGCCCCACTTAAAGAGTTCACAATGACTGCGCGCCAATGGGAATTCAGCCCAAGTGAAATTCGCGTGAATAAAGGCGATCGCGTGCGCATCAGCCTTACGAGCGAAGATGTGACCCACGGATTCAGGCTTTCTGAGTTCGGTGTTGATGAAAGGCTTCCTCCTGGACAAGAGATTATTGTTGAGTTCGTGGCAGACAAAGCAGGGACATTTCCATTCTCCTGCTCAGTGCCCTGCGGCTCAGGCCATGGAAGCATGACAGGAACGCTCATCGTTGAATAGAACCCTGATTTTGGTTGATTTCCGAGTTGTTTTCACCAGAGCCCGCTACCCGATCCATCTTGCCTTGAGTTCTGCATACTTCTTTTTCTTTATTGCAACCCGTATCTCAGCGGTGAGGTTAAGAAAGAAGGAGACATTATGGTGGCTGAGAAGCGTAAATGCCAGCAGCTCTTTTGCATTGAAGAGATGGTTGATATATGCCCGTGAATAGAGCTTGCAGACACGGCATGGGCAATCAGAATCAATAGGGGCGGGGTCTTTCTTGAACGCTGCTGCCTTGAGCCTGACCCTGAATTTATTTCTCATAGTGCCAAGGGGCGGCCGGACATAGGCATACCCGCATCTGGCTAGCCTTGTAGGGCTTACACAGTCAAAGAGGTCTATCCCCCGATCTACTGCCTCAAAGATGTCTTCAACAACACCTATGCCAAGGAGATGCCTCGGCTTTTCTTCCGGCAGCTCCTCCACAACCCAGTCAAGGATGTTATGCATGTCCTTCTTCGTCTTTCCCAGAGAGCCCCCTATGGCAATTGCGTCAAATGGCTGTGATGCGATGAATCTTGCAGACTGTTTCCTGAGGTCTTTCCAGTGGGAGCCCTGAACAATGCCGGCCAAAGCCTGGCCAGAGGTATGGGCTGCAAGGGATTCCAAGGCCCACCTGTTGGTCCGTTCAAGGCTTTTCTTCACATAGGCTTTATCGCTGAGAGGAGACGTGCATTCATCCAGGGCAAGGATCATGTCTGCTCCCAGTTTTTCCTGCACCTCAATAGACTTCTTCGGAGTAAGAAACTGCCTTGAATTATCATAGATTGACCGGAAATGGACGCCTTTCTCAGCTACCACTGCCAGCGGCTTTCCGGGCTTGAGCTGCTCATTCTTCCTTGGCTTGTACATCTTTGTTGTGCCATGCTCTTTTCCCAAGCCAAGAGAGAATGCCTGGAAGCCTCCGCTGTCTGTCACCAGGGGCTTTTTCCAGTTCATGAACTTGTTTAGCCCACCCAGCTCCTCAATGACATCTGCTCCTGGCTTCAGCATGAGATGGTACGTATTGCAGATCAGCATTTGGGCCTGAAGGCGGTCCAAAGGCACAGCCTTGACGGTTGCATTGGTTGCAACAGGCATCAGTTCAGGAGTCTGCACGTTTCCATGCTTGAGCCTGAGGATTCCTATTCTCGCCATCCCGTCTTTGGCAAGCACCCGGAATTGCAATCTTCCCATTTGCAACAGAAAGAGTTAAGAATCATATAATACTTTGGAATTTCCTTGGAATCTATCGAGATCAGTCCAGGCTTCCGCAGGGCGCTCAGCCTTATTGAAGAGGGCAGCTCAGTGTTCATCACCGGAAAGGCGGGCACCGGGAAATCAACCCTGCTTGGGCATTTCAGGGACACGACAAGGAAGAAGATTGCTGTCCTGGCTCCTACAGGAGTAGCTGCAGTCAATGTTGCAGGCCAGACCATCCATTCTTTCTTCAGATTCCCGCCCAGAATCCTGAATCCTGCTGATATCAAGCTGCGCTCAGGCAGGATATTCAAACAGCTTGAGGCCCTCGTGATTGATGAGGTTTCCATGGTAAGCGCAAACCTGATGGATGCCATTGATGCTGCATTGCGGAAGGCAAGGCACAGCAGGGAACTCTTCGGAGGCGTGCAGCTCATCCTTTTCGGAGACCTGTACCAGCTCCCCCCGATAGTCCCGATGACAGAGAAAAGATATGGCTCTCCCTATTTTTTCAGCTCTGAGGCCATACGCAGGCTTCCTTTGCAGATCGTTGAATTAACCAAGGTTTATCGGCAGAAGGATCACCAGTTCATTTCGTTTCTTGATGCAGTCAGGAAAGGAGCGGTTGATAATGCCCATATGGATATGATCAATGCGAGAGTCACGGAGCAGATTCCTGAGGGAAGCATCATGCTTACGACAACAAATGCTTCTGCCCATGCAAGAAACCAGGCAGAGCTGAGAAAGCTGCCTGGGCCGGAAGCCAGCTATGAGGCAGAGCTTGATGGCAATATCTCACCCAGTGATCTGCCTGTGGACTTTGTTCTGCAGTTGAAGAAAGGAAGCAGGGTGATGTTTCTGAAGAATGATCCTGGGAAGAGGTGGTACAATGGGACGCTTGGCACAGTTGCTGATCTTGGCAAGGATTGGGTTGATGTGAAGACTGACGATGGAATAGCGACAGTTGGAAAAGAGACGTGGGAGAAGATCCACTACCAGTACGATGCAAAAGAGGACAGGATAACTGCTGCTGTGACAGGGAAGCTCCTCCAGATACCCTTGCGGCTTGCCTGGGCAGTGACCATCCATAAGAGCCAGAGCCAGACACTTGACAATGTCTATCTTGATTTTTCTCCGGGAGTCTGGGAATACGGCCAGGCCTATGTTGCGTTGAGCAGATGTCGGACGCTTGAGGGAATCTCCCTTGGGCATAAGCTGTATGCCTCGCACATCAAAACCGATCCTCGGATCAGGCAGTTCATGGCGAGGCAAAGCGGGCTCACAGAGTTCTGGGGGGAGTAGGCGTAGAGGGGGTTTAAAGCAAGGTAAGCTCAATGCCGCTCCGCCGCCAACCCCTAGTTTGATTGATTGGCTAAGTACCCTTTCCAGCGGGCTTCCAATTGGACGCATTCCCTTTTAAACGCAGCCAGTTTTTGCCCTTTAAAGAGCAGGCTGGACCTCCTGATGTCCTCCCTGACTCTTCCTAAATGAGGAAGTTCCCCATCCCATCTGTAGAATTCCTCGATTGCCTGAACCAGCTTGCTTGGATCTTCTGCTTCCTTTGGCCCATCATAATCACTTTGAGTAGGAGTGAAGCTAAAGTAACCTTCATGAGCCCAGGCATAAATCTGCCCTCCAGATACCAGTCCTCTGTCGGTTTCATAGCTCCATCCAAAGATCGGGACAGCCTGGATGCCGTCCTCAAACTGCATAGGCATTCCTGTGATATAGGGCTTCCAATGAGCTTTTCCCATGGCCGAGAGGTGCCAGTAAGCCATATAAAGATTTGTTTCTGCTTCGGCGAAAACCATCTGTCCAACAGCGGATTCACACAAACCACGCATCCAGTTTCTTCTGGTCTTTTGGAGCAACAAGGTTTTCTCTGGAATAGCCGAGGACTTCAAAGATCTTGTCCACAGCAGGGACGACCTGGTTATGAATATAGTAATCTGCATCGTACTCGCCTTCCTGCACTTCATCAGGAAGCTTGACCCTTTCCCTCACCTTTTCAGAGCCTGGCGTGATGATAAATTTTATCAGGGATCCCAGCGCTATTGTCTGGCCGCGCTGCTGCATGCGCCTTGCTGCTGCGACATGAGGGCCAATTGCCTCATAGCTAGCCATCTCCTTCTGGAGCCTGGTGTACATAATGACTTTTTCACAAGGAACCTTCCTTTCCCTGAGCTGCCTGATGACAGCCTGGGCGCAATTGAAAGCCTTTTCAGGATTCTGCTCCTTGAGGATGATATTCAGGACCTCAATCTGCGTTTCTTTTGCGACTGCAGACCAGTTTCTCCGCACAGTCTCAAAACCCCTGATCTTGATCTCTCTTTTTTCAGACAGGAGCGCGTACTTCTTCTTTGCCCCATACGGGCCAAGTTTTGCAGACACAAAGATGCCTGCAGGGTAATGGCCTTCATACTCGAGCTCCATCAGGCCAGGCAGGTCCCGGTTGATTTCAGCAACAAAGTCAGTTGCTTTTTTGAGCGGATTTTCTTTGAGAAGGAAGAATACGCTATCAGTGTCTGAATAGATCACCTCAAAGCCTTTTGCCTGCGCTCCATCAATAACCTTATGGATGTAGAATCTGGCAAGCGCGGTTGTTGAAGAGGCTGACTCCAAGCTGTACCATCTGCTCATGTAGAACCCTAAATAACCGTAGAAGGAGTTTCCTAACAATTTTAAGGCGTTGGAGCGCGCTTTCAAGAATTCGTCCTGGGATTCCCTGAGGATCTCCTTGATGCGCATCCTCCGTGTGATCAGCTCTTCGATCAGAAGCGGAATAAATCCCTTCTGCTTTTCGCAGAACCACCACTCTTTGCCCTCTAACGGAACTTTCTTTGCAGACAAGGAGCAGCAGGTGCAGTTGAATGTCGCAGGAGAGATGTTATGCGAGGAGATAATGGAAGGATACAGGCTGCGGTAGTCATACACCATGATGTCCTTGTAGAGCCCGGGCTTTGGCTGGAAGACAAACGCGCCTTGGTAGGATTTCGCGAGGCGCTCCTTTGATTGCTGGGAAGAAGGCTTGTTGGGAGCAAGCTGGTTATGAGCTTTTGCTTCCTTCAGGAGATACCATTCAACGAGCTGGGAGAAGCCCATCCTGTTGACTTCGTATAAGGTCAGGCCAACAATCTTGACCATCTCGACAATTGTTGGAAGGTTTTTTACTGCTAACTGGTAGGTGAGGAAGGCATCATGAAGGTTGTAGGTGCAGAAGCGCTCCAGCTCTTCGGGGTTATTGTCCCATATGGCATAGAGATTGTCAAGATCCACTTCCTGCTTCCTGATGCCAAGCATCTCCTCTGCAATCGCATCAAGGCCATAGGTTTCTGTGTCAAGGCTTCTTCCGATGATTTTGCTTATGAATCTGAAGACGTCGAAATGAGGGATTCCAGCGATGTATGCTTTGATTGTCATGCCTGAAGAAATCTTGAGAGGGCTATTGTCCATTCCAATATCCAGATTCACCTTATTGATTTCAGCCCTTGTTTTTATGTATGGAAGGTCAAAGCCGTCTGAGTAATAGCCTGTGAGGATGTCAGGATTCTGCTCTTTTATAATCTGGACAAACCTCTCGAGCAAGGATTTCTCTGAGTCAAGGAATTCGATATACGTATTCTGGGTGGAGAATCTCTTCCAGGTCAGCACTTTCTTGTACTCCTTTCCGTGAAGCGCGATCATCAGGATAGGATTCTTGTTCATGTCCATCTGCTTGCCTTCAGGATTATACGTTTCTATGTCCAGGCTGAGGATGTTCGGGTCAGCTAAGGTCTGTGGGTCTTCAGAAGGCTTAATCTTTTCTGCTTTGAAGATGTTGTTTTCCGTCTTTCCTTCAGCAGTGCAGGCAGTCATAGGAACAAGAGAGGTATCGATCATGTAGCGGTTTACAAAGAGGATATCATATTCATGTATTGATTCAATGATATCCCATACCTTGACTGCCTCTCTCAGGACAGGAACATCCCTGGGAAGGTTTGTGTATGCTTTAATTGCCTCAACCTCTTTTCCATTGAGATTTTTCTTACGGATCTCAGTACGGCTTATCTCTGAGACTTCTGCGTTGTTCTGGATCTTCAGTTTTGTCAGCTTTTCCTGTACATTGTCAAGCTGGCCTGGCTTGGGGATAATCCAGAAATAAGGCCGGAAGGTGTCGTCTTCAATGATAAGTCTCTTTCCATCCAATGTTCTTGCAAACAGAACGATAATAGGCTTGTTCTCTGCCACTCGGTAGGTGATGTCCAGGAGGTAGAAATCTATGGCTGGCATAGAACCTAGAAAGGGAAGTTTGTTTATAAATGTAAAGGTAAATTATTTATAGTTTAAATGAATGGAAGTATCGTATATGGAAGAATGGGAGCATGGACTGGAAGGCGTGCATCAGTCACGCAAGAGAAAATGCCCTGCATGCTCTTCTTTCAATGTCATTATTGATTCCAGGCTTGGCAGGATTCACTGCGTAGAATGCAGCTATGAGGGGAGGAGCTAGGCAATCTTATAGAGGTCTTCGTTTCCTTCCCTAAGAGGAAACTTTTTTGTATGTGTTGCATTCACAATAAGAGCTACGGTTTCGAGAGGAAGGACAGCTGTAGCCTTCTCTACAGAGGCATTCGGATAGCTTGGCTGGCCTTTGCCGTACATTTTGAATTCAAAGAGGAGAGGCGCATCTACTTTTTCAGGAATGCTTACTTTATTTTTGCCCATCGATGTTCCAGAATAAATTCCCTTTAAAACATTTTCAACGATGCTCTGAGGTATTGTGCCTCCTTTTCCTTTCTTGTAGATGTTTCCTGGGTCAATAGCCCTGTTCGGGATATTTTCCAGTGTAGGTGAAGCTAAGAATCGTTTAAGGGTCTTGGAAACCTCCTCAGATTCGCCAGGGTTGTTTGGATTCCAGCGCTTTCCTGCTTCCATGATGTAGGTTACGAGATTGTTATTCTTAGCCGCAGAAGGGGAGAGCTTAAAATCAATGCTCTTCTGCGATTTGGATGCATCCTCTCCTGCATTCCACAGTGGTCCGTATGCCCCCAGCATCGCATACCATAGTATTTCCTCGACAGGGCCCTGAAGTTTAAAGGAAGAGGAATTTGCTGTTTTAATGCCTTCCAGCCAGTTGAGATAATCTATGACCTTTTGCTCTACAGTCATGCGCTTAATGAGAGGACCAGAGTTATTTTGCAAATAGGTCTGGAGATCAATTAGCAAAGGCATAGGGTCATCCTTGTTTTGAGCGAGCAGAGGAGAAGGCATTCGGCCTGTTAAACGAGTGAAGAGCTGAGCCACCAGAGTATTGTTCTTCGGATTGATGAGATCCTGCGCAACAGAGTCTTGGCCTTTTTGGATTCTTTTCTTCGGGCTCAACTCATGCTGCAAAACCTGGTGGATATTGTACAAGTCTGCAGCCTTAGTGGAGTCCACTAAAGCCGTCTGATAAGGTAAGAGCCCCGTCATTTTGTCTGCCATTTTTGTGTTCTTTTTGTTGATTATGTATATATTAGTATACCTTTTGGTATATTAATTTTTGGTTTGTTATATTTTGGTTTGTTATAATTACCTTTGATATATCCTCTGAGGGTATGTAAACATAGCTCCTTTATTAATCTTTTGTTTTTAGTATCACTATACAGGGACTATAAGTTATCGGAACATTTTTATAGGAAGAGCAAGAGACATACCCATTGGGGGAAATTGTAAAGAGGTGATAGTATGGTGGAATGTATGCCTGTTATCGATTTGTCTGACAAAATCCAGGATGGCTCTTTAGAGAAGAGCATAGTAAGGATGGCTCCAAAGCCGGATTCACCAAGATTCAAAACTGAGGTGGATTACTTTCTTGCTGCTCTTGAGTCCTATAAAACCATGGCTGAAAGCCAAGGGGTGAGAGGGATAGGAGACCGGCTGCTTGAACTCTCAAATTTCTACAGGCAACATCATAAGTATGATGGGGCGAAACAGGTTGAAGAGAAGATTGCGTACTGGATTATCCAGGACATCCTGGCAGCTTGATCTAGGGGGTTGATCAAAATTATGTTTTTTCTGATCATCACATCAGAATAGCATAAAGAATACCATAAGCAATTGTTTTTTCAGCTACTGCAAAAACATAAATTATATTAATCAGTTGGAGTGCTAAAGTTAACGATGGTGAAGCAATGGAGCATATTCCTCAACAGTGTCTTTTTTGTGCTTGGATTTAGTGTGATTTTCTCGTTGGTTGGAGTGCTGCTGCAGAGCATATTAAGCGATGTTTCGTATGAAGCACAGATCTGGCTTGGCAGGGTTGGCGGGCTGCTGATTATTTTCTTTGGGCTCTATCTTTTGGGCTTAATCAGGATCCCTTTTTTGGAGAGGGAGCACAAACTCCATGTCAAGAAGAGATTCAGAAGCTCGTATATCACCTCATTTGTATTCGGGGCTGCCTTTGCAGTGGGCTGGACTCCTTGCGTCGGAGCTGTTCTAGGAGCAATACTGTCTTTTGCTGCAACCAACCCGTCAATAGCATTTTTTTTGCTTTTAGCGTACAGCCTTGGGTTGGGAATTCCTTTTTTGGTTGTTGGCCTGTTTACGACGCAGATTTCAGTCTGGCTGCAGAAGGAGCATTCCTGGCTGAAATGGGTGAATATGGTGTTTGGGGTTATCCTTATTTTATTGGGGATACTGGTGTTTACAAATCAGCTCAGCAGGATTGCTTCCCTGCAGTTTGCAAGCGATATCCTGATCAGATTTAATCAGGCAGGGATTGGGTTTAGCGGAGAAGGTGTTGGAATCGGGATTGCTTTCTTGGCAGGCCTTGTTTCGTTTTTAAGCCCATGCATCCTTCCCCTGATTCCTGCATTCCTGGCGTATCTGGGAAGCACGGTAAAGAGGGAAGGATGAAAAAGAACCATGTCCTGGTTATCGTGGTAATCCTTATCATAGCTGCCATCGCCTATCTGGAGAGCGCCAGCCCAAAGATCCAGGAGGTTGAGGTTAAGGCAGCCCCTCGTGAGTATAAGGTATTAGAAGAGGTGTTGGCTGAAAAATCACAGGCATACAAAGCTGCGCCTGAATTAGCAGGCATTTCCGGGCATATCAACACAGACGGGAATATCAGCATCGGAGGCCTGAAGGGAAAAGTCGTTCTGGTCGATTTCTGGACCTATACCTGCATCAACTGCATCAGGACGCTTCCGTATCTCAAGATGTGGGATGAGAAATACAGGAATGAGGGGCTCGTCATTATCGGTGTTCATACGCCTGAGTTTGAGTTTGAGAAAGAATACGGAAATGTGTTAAATGCCGTTGAGGAGCATGGGATTCAGTATCCTGTTGTCCAGGATAATGATTATGCAACCTGGAGGGCATTCCAGAACAGGTTTTGGCCAAGAAAATACCTGATTGACATTGACGGGTTTATTGTATATGACCACATTGGAGAAGGAGCCTATAAAGAAACTGAGGAAAAGATCCAGGATCTTCTTAAAGAGAGGATGGAAAAAGAGGGTGTTGCGAAGGAGCTTCCTGAATCTGCAGGAGAGCTTCCAGAAGCTGTTAAGGTAACAGGGAGGGTTGGAACTCCTGAGATTTATTTAGGCTCTGGCTTTTACAGGGGAAACTTCGGAAACAAGGAAGGACTGGCTGTCTCTGGGCCTGTCGAGTATACACTGCCTGAGGAGCTGCAGCACAATACCGCCTATTTTGAGGGAACTTGGGTTACAGAAAATGATGCATCAAGGCTTGTGAGCGAAACTGGAAAGATTGTGCTTCCCTATGATGCAAAGGTGGTTAATATTGTCGCAGGAGCGATGAATGAGAGCGAGATTGCCGTATTTGTGGATGGCAGGCCTGAGGATAAGGAATCAAAAGGAGCAGACATAGAGCTTGTTAATGGCAAGCCAATTGGCAGGATACAGGATCACCGCTTGTACAGCCTTGTGGAGTATCAGTATGGGCAGCATGTTGTCGAGATTGAGGTGAAAGGAAAAGGATTTATGATTTACACCTTCACGTTCGGATAGCTCTGTAGAAAATCTCGTTTTGCTCGGGCAGCATCAGGTTCGCCTCGCATAGCCTTAAGTTCAAAGCGACATATCCCCGCAACCTTTTTCCGCTCGCTACGCTTGCGCAAAAAGCTTGACCAGAAAAGAGTGGGTTACTGCGTAACCCACAAAGGGCGGTTCGGAGGGCTTCATGCCCTCCTTAAGCACTTTTGGTCGAACTTTTGGTAAAAGGTCGTGGGACACCCCCCTTGTCGCTGCTAACTTCTTTGTTTCCAAGGCTCACATAGGATGCTGCCCTTATTTTCCACAGAGCCCGTTCGGATAGGATTGATAGAATTCTGAGCAGAGCTTTATCGCAAGGCTGCTCTCCCTGGACTGGAGGCACAAAAGCCTGAGATTCCTGAGCAATGCGATTCTCTGGACAAAATAGATCAGTTCCCGCCGTGTCAGGCCTGCTCCGCCAGCAACTCTCTCATGGATGAAGACAGCAGCATGAGCATACTTGTTTGTGGCAGCAAGGATATTGTCTGAAACCTCCTGCACCCCTTCAACAGAAATCTCTTTCATCGCATAATTCTTAAGCCTGTTTTCCCTGAAGAAATTGTATCCGAGGAGGTCATAGGAATGGCTGCCAGCATACACAACTGCCTCCTTCTGGATCCCTCCCTGTTTTATTGCCTGGAGGAGGCAGGGGAACAAGGACTCCTTTGCTGCAAGGTTGGAGTCAAACACAATCACAGCGCAATTCCCAAGGCCTGCGCAGAGATCAAGGATTTCTGCAATGCTGTCATCGTCTCCCAGAAGCACAGCACAACGACGGCCTGAGGCAAGTTCCTGGCTGATGTGATCGCTGTTGAGATCCTCGATTTCCAGGGAAACAGAACAGCCTGATTCGTTGAGTATCGTTTTTGCAGGCAGAGGATTCTCAGTAAAGATTTTCATAAAGTCGTAGGGCGCATGCCTCCAGACGCCCTATTTGCCATCTCGTGTATTGAGGTTAGTAATTGGTTCTGCAATCTCTCTCTTTATCTCTTTTTCTTGGGTTGCTGGGTTGCTAATTCGGAAATCCTATTAATCAGAGTCCTGCCTACCTGATTTTTTATGTTCTATCGTATCCGCGTCCTTCATTGCGGCAATCATCTGCTGAATGGCAATATAAGCTCCTGCTCCAAACATTTCTTCAGCTAAATCCTTTTTTGACATTGCTTTAAGCTCTTCTTTTCGTTCACTCCAAATATCCGGAAAAGCCTCTTCCATCAAAGAATTAGTCATGTTTTCAGGGATAATCTCTTCCATCTTGTCCATAGGGATATCAACGTGGATTTCTCCTAAGTCTTCCCCTTTCGCCAATTCCCCTGCGTTCTGAAAGCAATCATAGCACATGTGCTTCTTTGATTTTTGCAGCATATCCTTGGGGCATTCAATTTCCTTGCCGCAAAAAGTGCAGTTGACTTTTACTGATTCTTTCTTGTCTTCCCTGATATCCCTCACCCCTTACACAGCAATTTCAGACCATAATGAACGGTTTTTTCTTTTTTCATTTCAGAGCTTATGATTCATCTTCAGTTTTTTTGTCTCAAGGTATTTCTGGTTGATCTCATTCGGCTTGGTTCTTAGAGGGATTGCCTTTTCAACCTCAATCCCGTATCCCTTAAGCTGCTCCTCTTTTTCCGGGTTGTTTGTGAGCAGCCGGATGCTTTTCACCTTGAGGTGCTTGAGCAGTGCGGCTGCAGGCAGATAGTCCCTGCTATCCGCCTCAAAGCCAAGCTCGATATTTGCGTCATGCGTATCCTTTCCCTTGTCCTGGAGGCTATAGGCTTTGATTTTCTGCACAAGGCCAATCCCCCTCCCTTCCTGGTTCAGATAGATGAGAAGCCCTGCAGGCTCTCTCTGGATCATCTTCAGCGCCTTCATCAGCTGCTCCCTGCAATCGCACCGCAGCGAGTAGAGGGTCTCTGAGGTAAAACAGCTCGAATGAACCCGTACAAGGACGTTGGAATCATCCACCTTCCCTTTAGAGAGCACAACGATCTCCTGGCCTGCAACAGAAAAGACGCTGATCTCAAAATCCCCGTACAGCGTTGGAAGCTTGGATGATGCCTCACGCACAACTGAGAGCTCAGACTGCCTGTCAGCAAAGTATTCCTTAAGCCCTGTGACTGAGGGGAGTATTCCGTCTGCGTTCCCAAAATGCTCTTCTTTGTGCCATCCGGTCAGGACTCCAATAAATGGGATCTCAGCATTCTTTGCAGTTTCCAGATCATGGACGCTGTCTCCAACATAGACGACCTGATCAGGCCTCAGCCCATACCTCTCAAGAAAAACCTGAAAGATCATCTTGCTGGGCTTTTCATATCCCAGATCTTCTGATCCCTGGATGCTGCTAAAATACTCCTTGGGGATCCCTGTCTGGCTCAGCAGGGTAATAAGGCTTTCTCTGGATCTTGAGGAAATGATGTGGAGAGCATACCCTGCTTGCTTGAGGAATTTGAGGGTCTCTGAAGCGCCTTCAATCTGCCTCCTCGGAAATTCCTTTGCTATCTCCAGATAGGTCTGCTTGAAAAGCTCAGGATGCGCCCTTGGCCAGAGCTTCCGGATGATGACTTCCCAGGGCTTGCCGAACTGGGATGCAATCTCCTCATCTGTTGGAATGCGAAGATCAAGCTTCTCTGCTGCCTTTTTATGGCTTTCTAACCCTATCTCTTTGTATTGGATAAGAGTATCATCAAAATCAAAGACGATCGCCTTGATGGTGTTCTTGTTCATGGTAGCTGTTCCAGTCCTATCTCAGTCCTATCTCCTGTCTATCTGTTGTCCTTTACTTAATATCTTCTATTTGCTGTCTTCTCGTATTTGGTATCTTCTAGGTACTGTCTCTTTTATTTGCCGTCCTGCCTGTAGCGTGCAGTAATGAGGAGATCTGGCCCAAAGCGCTGGACATCCTGAAATTCAAGGCCAATTGCATTGCTGATTTCAGGGATCCTGCCCCCCATCACCGATATGCCGTCTCCCAGGAGCTTTGGGACAACGATGAAGTAAAAAGCATCCACATGCCTTCCCTTGATGAAGGATGTGAAGACCTTTGAGCCGCCCTCAACAAAGAGGTGGCTGATGTTCCTTTGCCCAAGCTTCTCCAAAAGATCCGTAATGTCTATGCCAGTTCCGCTGCGTTTGCACAGCAGAACCTCTGCCCTTGCCGTAAGGAGCTCTTGTTTCTCTTTTTTTAAATCTTCCGGAACTGCGATGATGGTCCTGCCAGGCTGGCTGAAGATTCTTGCCTCAGGGAAAATATCCCCTGAATGTGACAATACGATCCGGGTTGGATAGTATACCATTTCAGTTCTCGCGCTAAGCTGAGGATTGTCCTCCCTGACAGTGCTGGCTCCAACAAGGATGCCATCAATAGTATTCCGAAAATCATGAACCCAGAGCCGCGACTGCTCTGAGCTTATCCACTGGGAACTATGAGAAACTGTTGCAATCTTGCCATCAAGTGTTATGGCTGCCTTTAATGAGACATACGGAAGCCCTGTGGTTATCCATTTGAAGAACGGAGCATTGAGAGCCTTGGCTTGCTCCTCTGCAATGCCGCATACCACCTCTATTCCTGCATCCCTGAGTTTCTGCAGTGATTTTCCATTGGTTTTGGGATTTGGGTCTTTTGTTGCAACAATGACTTTTTTGATGCCTGAATCTATGATCCTGTCAACACAAGGAGGAGTTCTCCCATAGTGAAAACAGGGCTCAAGATTGACGATCATGGTTGCGCCTTCTACTGATTCTGTGCAGGCGTTCAGACAATTGATCTCTGCATGAGGCTCTCCAGCTTTTTGGTGGTGTCCTTTCCCGATTATCCTTCCATTTTTGACAATCAGGCAGCCGACATAGGGATTAGGATGGGGGAAACCTTGCCTAGCAAGCTCCAGAGCCTGCTCCATGAGTTGGGTGATATCCATGAGTGCTATGATCTCCAAGCATGATGAGCACAGCCTCAGCAGCGCGCTGTGCATACTCCTTGTGGCGCTGCACTGCAAGCTCCCATGTAATTCTTGGGCCTACGATTCCGAGGCCGATTGGCTTCCCATATGCAATCGCAAGGTCTGCAATCTTTCTGGCAGCATTCTCTCCAACAATTCTGTCATGATCTGTCTTTCCTTGGATGACAACTGCGAGCGTGACAATTCCATCAACCTGCTTGACAAGCCTCTGGCAGGCAAGCGGAACCTCAAATGCTCCAGGAACGTGAACAGCCTGAATACGGCAACCATGGTTTTTCAGGACATTGGCTGCAACCTCAAGCATTGCGTGGGTCAACTCGCTGTTGAAGTCAGAGACAACAATGCCTATGCTGAGCTGCCCCCCTTCTTTATCCAATGGCCCGGCATGCTCCCTGCCCTGCCTCCTTCCTTTGCCTGCAAAAGGGGTTAACGCGGTTTTTCCCTTCAGCAGCTCGAGAGCATTCAATGCGTGCTTGATCGTCCTGTCTTCAAAAATACTGATGAGGTCTTTGGCGTCCCTGCCCTCTTCCTCATGAACAACAACTTCCAGGATATGGGTATTCGTGAGGAGCTGAACTTGCTGGATTCCGAGAGAGGCTTCATGGCTGCACTGTTTGTCAATCTGCTCCTTTCCAGCCATGCCCAAACAAAGCACAAGAGTGCACTTTTCCTCCTCAATCAGCTTCTTTGCGGCAACAGGCAGGTCCTTGATTCCAGGGACGGTGGTGCGCTCAATCTCGATGCCAGGAGCCTGCTCTCGGATAGTCTTGATCGCCAGGCCCCCCATGTCATACCTGCTGAACGTGGTGTCTGCAATGCCGATCTTTGCCATAGCCTCATGAGAACTCGTTCTACTTAAAAATGTTTGTGTACTCAGGAATGAGTAGAAATGATGCACGCAACCTCTCCTGCGTTACAAGATTCACTCTTGGTAATACTCCGTCCCTAACGCCAGGCTAATCTCTGCCTTCTTCAGCTCTTTTCCGATGTAGGCTATGTGGTCCTTGGCAGTAAACCACTTGAGGTTATGCTTTTTCTCATATTCAAACAGTTTTGTATAGATGCCCTGGGCCTTGCTTCCGATCACTTCAAGGAGGATCTCATGCTTGTAGTTGCAGACCGCCAGATGGATTTTCAGCGTATCGAATTTCGGCTTGATCAGGACATAGCAGCCAGGATCTGCCTTGAAGTCCTTATAAGGATCATAAGGAGCGCATTCTATCTTTTCAAAAGAATCTGCTACGGTCTTGTCCTTGACCCAGGTCGGGCGTTCATCTGCCATAGAGGATAAGTGGTCGAGGGGGGTTTTTAAATGTTATGGACGAAAACTCTTCCCTAAATGCCCGAAGTACGAGGAACCACTATTTCTAAAACTCAATCCCTTTCCTGCCAGTCTCTCCCTTATCGAAGTAGTGCTTCAAAGGCTTCATTTCAGTGACAAGGTCTGCCATCTCGCAGAGCTGCTGAGGCGCCCCTCTTCCTGTGAGGATAATATTCAGCCTTTCCGGCTTTTGCTTGAGGAGCTCAACAACATCCTCGACCCTGATCAGATTGAGGGTGATGGCCACATTCACCTCATCAAGGACAAGGAGATGAAGCTCAGGATCCTGCATCTGCTCACGCGCAAGGTGAAGCGCTTTGTACGCCTCCCTCTGATGCGTCTCGAGAGGGTATTTGTCATCCAGAATTCCCACAAAGCCCTTTCCCGACGCATAGATCGTCACATGAGGATTCAGGAGGACAGGGATGGAATCCCTCTCTCCTGTATGCCAGGTTCCTTTTACAAACTGGATAACACAGGATTTCAGGCCATACCCTGCAGCCCTCAGGCAGACCCCGAGGGAGGCTGTTGTCTTTCCCTTGCCGTCTCCTGTGTAGATGTGGACGACTCCTTTTTTCATGGTGCTCCTGAAGTGTATACCTGATCTGACCTGCTTCCATCACGGTATACAGTAATCCCCTTGCAGCCGGATTTATAGGCAAGAAGGAATGCGTTTTCGATATCTTCGATGGATGCACCGTTGGGGATATTGATGGTCTTTGAAATAGAATTATCCACATATTCCTGGAAGGCTGCCTGCATCCTGATATGCCACTCAGCTGGGATTTCCATTGCTGTGACAAAGACCTTCTTCATCTCAATGGTAAGGTTCTTGGTTTCCTTGATGTTGCCTGTCTGGCAGACTTGGCTGATGAGCTCCTCTGAATACAGATCCTTCTCCCTGAGCGCCTGTAGGAAATATTTATTTACGATCACTGCTTCCTGGTCTCCCATCAGCTTCCGCTTGTAGGCCAATGCATAGACCGGCTCTATCCCAAAGCTGGTTCCTGCCAGGAGGCTGCGGGAACCTGTGGGGGAAATTGTTGTTATGGTTGCATTGCGTATCTTTTTGCTCCGATAGCTGGAGGTCTCCCATAACGGAAATGGCCCTTTCTCTTCTGCAAGCTCTTCAGAAGCAGTCCGGGCTCCCTTGCGTATGGTCTGCATAACCTTCTTGCCAGTTTCCAGGCCAAGCTGGCTGTTGTAGGGAATCCTCATCTGATAGAGCATATCTGCAAAGCCGAGAATCCCAAACCCGATCCTCCTCAGCTCCTTTGTCCGTGTGGTCACAGCATTGAGCGGAAGCTTGCACGCATCAACCGCATTATCAAGGAAACGGACTGCGATAGGCACAGCTTCCTCCAGCCTGTCATAATCAACCTCCTTGTCCTTGACAAATTTGCTCAGGTTGAGCGCTCCAAGCGGCACCCCTTCATAGGGAAACAGGGGCTGGTCTCCGCACGGGTCTGTGGTCTCAATCCTCCCTATCTTTTTTAGCGGATTGTCTTTATTGATCGTGTCAATGAAGAGTATCCCCGGCTCGCCATTCTTCCATGCCATCGTTGCAAGCAGATTAAAGGTCTGCCGGGCTGAGTTTCTTCCCACAACTTTCCCTGTTGCCGGGCTCATCAGGTCATATTGCTCATCCTTCTCCAGCGCCTTCATGAACGCATCAGTGATCTCAACGCTGAGGTTGAAATTTGTGAGCTTATTTTCTCCCTCCTTCGCTGTGATGAAGTGGATGATGTCAGGGTGATGGACACTGAGGCTCCCCATGTTTGCGCTTTTCCTGTTTCCCGGCAATTTTGTCAGCTCAGTTGCATGGTCAAAAAGCTCAAGGAAATCAAGCGGGCCATGCGCATAGCCCTTCATGGTGGAAAGGATTCCTCTTGGCCGTATTTTTGAGAATGAAAATCCAATCCCTCCCCCAACCCTCTGGATCAGCGCCTTTTCATAGAGCGTCTTGAAGATGTTCTTCATCGAGTCTTCAAGCGGCAGGACAAAGCAGCTGAAGAGCTGAGAGCTTTCTGTGCCTGCCTCAGCAAGGATCCTCCCCCCAGGGATGAATTCAAGCGAATTCAGAACTGAAAAGAATTTTTCTTCTATCGGCTTTGCATCATTGCCATATCTCCGCTCAACTATCGCCATTGCTTTGGCAACCCGCCGGAACATTTCAACAGGGGTCTCAATCGTGTTGCCCTCCTCGTCTTTCAAGAGGTACTTCTCCCTTGCGATCCGAAGCCCGTCGTTGTCAAAGGGAGCATCGTCCTCCTTCAGGCCCTTGCGGAGCTCTGCGTGCTTCTGCCTGTAGAGGATATACGCCTTTGCCGTTTTTGGAAATCCCTTCTCCATCAAAGCCTCTTCTACAGTATCCTGGATCTCCTCTACTGCAGGGATAGAATTCTTGTGGAACTTCTTATTGATCCTTTCCGTAACTGCATCAGTCACTGCCCAGGCCTGTTGCTCCGAACCCTCATCCGTTGCCTCAAAGGCCTTGTCCAGAGCCTTTGCTATTCGCGCCTTGTCAAAGTCAGCGATAGAGCCGTCCCGCTTGCGTATTTTTGAGATTCCCTCTGCCATGTTTCCCCTATGTGCAGGAGGTGATGGCTGTTTAAAAATGTTTTGAACAGAAGGGCTCAGGTGAAAGCCGAATCTGGATGAGGGGGGCTTCCTGCTTATATCTCTTATAGAGGTTTGTTATTCTTCTCGACCTCTCTTTAATGATTTGCGAAGAAAGCTGCATCAGAGTTGCTGCTTTTGTCCCTGGCCTTGAGGAAAAGGTTGAGATATTGAGCACTTCCGGTCTGATTTCCTTGATGAGGCTGCACGTTTCCTGGAAATCCTCCTCGGTCTCTGTGGGATATCCAACAATGACGTCGGTTGCAACAGTAATGCCTGGAAATTCTGACCTGAATTTTTTCACAGCCTCCCTAAAGCTCTCCACAGTATGGATCCTCTTCATGTCCCGCAGCACTTTTTCTGAGCCTGACTGCACGGGGATATGGAGGAACTTCATTATTTTTTCTGACCGGTATGCTTCCAGCAATGGTTCCGCAATTCTCCGCAAATGCCATGGATTCATCATGCCTACTCGGATCTTGTAGTCTCCCTCAACAGTTACCAGCTCGTTGAGCAGCTCAGGCAATGAAGTGTTTATATCAAAACCGTAGCATCCATTGTCCTGGGAAGTGATGTAGATGGCTGCGCGGCCTTGTCTCACCGCAATTTCAAGTTCCCGCTTAATGTCTCCGATCCTATAGCTCTGCAGCATGCCCCTTGCCAGCTTTGTTGCGCAGAATGCGCAGGTGTTGAGGCAGCCTTGGGATGTTTGGATGATTGCAATGCCGTTTTTCTTTCTGAGTGCCGGCACGTTGATCCTTTCTTCCTTTTTGCCTGAAAAAACATCATGAGGATTTTCAACAATGTCATTGATTTTTAGTATTGAATTAGTGTCAAAGACAGCAGAGAGGTCAGGTATTTTTTTCCGGAGATTGAGCGTTTTGGTGAGGCATCCGCCGATGATTATTTTTTTGGGTTTTTCATTTTTTAAGTGGGTATTGAGATAATTCAATATCTTTGACTGGGTTGCGTTCTTGACTGAGCATGAGTTTACGATAATGGCATCTGCATCAGATTCGTTGGCAACAAGGGTATGGTTATTGGCTTTAAGAAGGCCTGCCATCTGCTCGGAATCTGCAATGTTTGCCTGGCAGCCATACGTTTTGATGAAGATGTTCATAAGAGGTAAAGATAGCTGTCAATTTAAAAATTTTATTGGTCTCTTCTGGCCTTAGGAGCATACTCTGAGATCATTTGTGCTATCCCAACAGCTCCAATCGCGCCTATAATCGCAGCTGTTCCATACAATACTGCCTCATTCGAGTAGAGTTCCCAGGGGATGCCGGTTTCTTCAGGATGGTAGATGCTTCTCTCGAAGAGGTACTGTTGCTGCTGTCCCTGTCTCGCCTGAGTGGCGTAGGTGCCAAGAAGGCAGGCCATTCCAGAACCAACACAACACGCTTTGATGAGTAATGCATCAAGCAAGGCTTTTTTGAGCTCTCCGGAATTCCAGGAGGAGTTTATTCTCTCTAACAGATTCAAAATGGTCACCTGTGCAAATACCAGAACGAGAGCTTGTTTTTATCTTTTTTGTCTAATGTGCAGAAGCCGAAGCGCTCGAACTGGATAATATCTCTTTCTTTCAAGGCAGTTACTCCTTTCTCAGCCAGTCCCTTTCGCCGCGACCCGTCAGGCATGACCACCTCTGCCAGAGGCAGGCCTTTCTCAACAGGCAGGTAATGAAGCATGCCGTCTCCCTTATATTTTTCATGCTCCCTGCTGTGGAAATTGAATCCTTTCTTCTTGACAAAATTCAGGCAGCCCATCAGGCGGTAGATCTTGCCTCTCTTAAGGCTCTTGTAATCGCCCGGAGTGATATAAAAGGCATCCTTTGTAGTGAAGACCCTGCCTCCCTTCTTATTGGTAGGATGCAGGTCAAGCTCCCTGCTGAACACTGGCGCTCCCTCAACGACAATCTTTTTTGGCGCCTCAACAAAGAAATACCGGTGGGCAAGGGGATCGATGATGTCTTTGTTGAATGCATTGAGTGTTTTCATAAATTCTTCCAGCGAAACCGTCTTGTCATGGCTGGTGACTCCCATCTCCACTGCATATTTTATGATTGCGTCAGCCTGGTAGCCTCTTCTCCTGAGCGCCTGCAGGAACGGCAGCCTGATATCATCCCAGCCGGTGTATTTCTTCTTGCGTATCAGCTCCGCAGTAGTCCTTGTCGAAAGCTTGAGGTTAGTAAAATTAATCTTTCCGATATACAAGTGCTCAGGCATCATCCAGCCCATCGAGTTGAATATCCATTCCTGCTTCTTCTCATTGTCTGCATGGTCCTTTGCCCGGATGGTGTGCGTGATTCCTTCATCATGGTCATCAACAGCAACTGCCAGATTGAGGAGGGGCCAGACCCTGAATTTCTTCCCGGTCCGTGGATGCTTTGCTGTCTTGATGCGTGCTAAAGGAAAATCCCTGAGCGAGGGATTAGGATGCGTGAGATCTGCCTTCATCCTGACAACAAAAGAACCTTCCTTTGCATTGCTCAGCATCTTTTCCCAGCGTGCCAGGCTTTCCTCGCCATATCTGCAGGGGCATGCCTGCTGGTTATCAAGGAGCTTCTTGAACTTTGCAGGCTTGCATCCGCACACATAGGCATGGCTGCTGCTCAGGAGCGTTTCTATAACCTCATAATACCGCTGCAGATTATCGGACTGGATGATAAGCTCTTTGATATTGCCTTTTGTGATCCAGTTCGCATCCTCAGGGATGAGCTTGTATGCCTCCTCCCGGATCGCTTCAGGGTTTGTGTCCGCTATCCTCAGGATGAGCTTGCCATTGTATTTTCGGCAGTACTCGGAATTAAGAGTGAGTGTATATGCATGGCCGATGTGGAGCGGTCCTGAAGGCGAGGGCTCAAAGCGCATAATTACCTCTCCAGGCTTGGCATTGATGAGCTGACCGATCCCTTTAGGCTCCTCCAATCGCTCCTTTTGCGGAATCTGCACAGCCTCCAGCTTTGCTTTTGAGAGGCCATTGACCTTGTGGATGGCTGAGTGTATCTGCTTCAGCAGCCCCGGGATGTCCTTCTTGAGCTCAGGATGCTCTGCCAGGATCTTTCCGAGAACAGCCTCAGGCCTTGCTTTGCCGAATTTGGCAGCATTCACCAATGCATGCTGCTCGATTTCCTTGATAAGAGACATGGGCGGTTTGATATGATTTCGGTATTTAAATTTTGGTATTTTGCTGTTCTAGAAAGATATTAAAATGACACGGATGCTCCGCTTTCTATGAAGTATTCCCTCTTTGTGTATGAAGAAACACAGCACAAAGTGTATTTTGCCATAGAGGGAAGCAATCAGAAAAAGGTTCAGGGAAATACTCTGGAACAATTAGCAGCCGAAGCGGCAATTCGCCAAATTGAGGCGAGGGATATTGAAGACTCAGTTGAGGAGGGGTTGCTCAAGCATGTGCAGAAAATGTATAGGATTACAGATTCTATCCGGGCAGCCACTCCAAAAGAGATCATTGCTTTGAAGAAGGCGATGGGCAATCAAAAGATTTAAATAGCCGTCCTGTTCAGGACATGCTACACAAAAACCAGGGGTTTTCTTCTTCGTGAAGAAAGCCCCGGTTTCTTTATAGATGGTTCGCCTTATCATTCCACGAGCAGCAGCAACAAGGATATTGATGGATTGCGGCGCAAAGAGGGTATCTTCAAAGGGAGCTGCTGCGTTTTCTGAACTCATTGAGAAATGCGGCATCAGCCTTGCAGGCCGCGCAGTTGAGCTTGCCAGGCACGCAGGCAGGAAAACCGTGGATGCTGCAGATATGAAGATGAGCAGGCGATGAGCATAAAAAGCCTCGCTTATTTCTCAGTCAAAAGGGCCAATAGCTCAACCTGGTAGAGTGCCGCATTGGCTATGCGGAGGTTTCGGGTTCGAATCCCGATTGGTCCATACCGGCTGCGGTGAAAATCTCGCGGTGGCTTGCGAGTGAGCTCGTTCTCACTCGCTCACCAGCCACCGGCTGCCGCCAAGTTCGCAATTTGCGTTCTTTGTCCTCATAATCGACATTCGTCCCCGATGGGGCATCCCCCTCGAAGTCGATGCCCTGATTCCAGTTGTGCTGCTCACAAAGGGCGGCAGCATTGATTTTCACCGCAGCCTCCATGACCGCAACAGTTAAAAAACATGGAAGAATCCCTTTTTTAATGGATCCGCTGCTTATTGAAGACCCAGTCTACGGAAAAAAGGAATTGCGGAATGAAACCGTTCTTGCCATTATCAAAACCCCTGAATTCCAGAGGCTGAAGGGCATCAACCAGTACGGAACCGGGAACTATATGACCCCCAAGATGCCTACTACGAGGTATGAGCACAGCATTGGGGTGTATCTGCTCCTGCAGAAACTCGGGGCATCCTTCGAGGAGCAGATTGCAGGGCTACTGCATGACATCAGCCATACAGCTTTCTCCCATGTCGTTGATTTCCTGAGGAATGAGAGTATGAAGCAGGACTTCCATGAGCTGCATTTGAAACGGGTTCTGGAGAGTTCAGAGATCAAGGAGATTCTGGGAAAAGAGGGATTCCGCATCGACAGGATTACTGATCATTCCGGATACAGCCTCCTGGATTCGGATGACCAGAGCCTGAATGCAGACCGGCTTGACTATGGGATGCGGGACGGGCTGTTGTTCGGCACCTTTCGGAAGGATAGGATTGATAAGGTCCTAGGTTCTCTCTTGGTTAAGGATGGGCAGATTGTGCTGGCAGATGAGGAAGCTGCTTCTGCCGCTGCATGGGGCTATTTTCACACCTCAACGCAGTTCTGGAGCAATCCGCTGTTCGGAGGAAGCTATATGGCTTTGGTTGCTGCTTTGAGGGCAGCGCTGGATAAAGGAGTTATCAGGGAAGAGGACCTTTTTGGGACTGATGAGGAAGTGATGGGGAAGCTGAAGGCTTCAGAGGATGCCAGGATCATGCATTATCTCGGTTTCATAGACTGGGTCAACCTTAGCGAGCAGGAACACGGAGAGTTTATGATCAAGACCAAGGCAAGGTATATTGACCCGCTTTTTTGGAAGAAGGGCAAGCTCATCAGGTATTCAGAGGCTGACGAGGTGTTTAAGGAAAGGGTTGAGGCCTGGGTAAGGGAGATGAAAAACGGCCATCGGGTCGGCATAAATACAAAACTTTAAATGAGGGTGAGGATTCCGGATTCGCATGAAAGCCATACTATTTGATTCCTGGGGCACTCTGATCGAGAACGGCGTCAAGCCAAGCCCGCTGAGGCAGGTTCAGGAGATCTTGAGGGTCAGGCTTCCCTTTTCAGAATTTGTCCAGCAGTTTGAGAAGTCATTCATGACCAGGAAATACACAGACCTAGGAGAAGCATTTTACGCAGCTATTGATGATCTTGGGATCCGTGTTGCTCCTTTGTAGTCGAGAAGCTCATCGGGCTCTGGAATAAGAACATGCTGTTTGCGAAGCCGTTTGAGGATATCACTGAGCTCACAAAGCTTAAGCAGAAGTACAAAATCGGGCTGATTTCAAACACGGATCCGTTTTCGCTCACTCCGGTGCTGGAGAAGCACGATCTTACCAAGTATTTTGATGCCGTAGTGCTGTCATGCGACGCAGGCGTTCTGAAGACTGACCCAAAGATGTATGAGCTCTGCCTGCAGCAGCTGGGGGTTTCCAAGGATGAATGCGTGATGGTAGGGGATTCTATGCAGACTGATATCGAGGGCGCAAAACGCGCAGGGATCAGAGCCATACTGATGGACCGCAAGGACAGAAGGGAGTATGATGAAAAGGTAACGAGCCTGAAGCAGCTTGCTGAGGTGCTTGGTGGGTGACTGCGCCTTCTGCAGCATTGCGCAGGCAAGGATTCCTGCAAGAAGGGTCTATGAAGATAAGATGTTCCTGGCGTTCCTTGATATTGCTCCATCGAACCCGGGCCATATACTGGTGATTCCGAAAGAGCATCATGAGACCCTGCTTGACCTTCCTGATGCGATTTCAGCCAGGATTCTGGGAGTGGTTAAGAAAATCGCTGCAGCTGCAACCCAAGCCACAGGAGCTCAGGGGTTCAATGTGCTGATCAACAACCAGAGTGCAGCAGGACAGGTCGTGTTCCATAGCCATTTCCATATTATCCCAAGGTTTAAGGGAGATGGGTTAAAGCATTGGGCCAAGAAGGAGATTCCCGGGCAGGAGATGGATGCTATCTGCAGGAAAATCGTTAGTTTTATATAACAAGTTTAGGTTTTTCTGTCCATGCCGCTGTAGCTCAGCCTGGTTAGAGCGCTACATGCTTGTTTTCGCAAGTCAGCGAGGCTCATATGTTTGAGCGATGATCCGAAAGGAGATGACATACTCAGGCGATAACTGGGTGACGTAGAGGTCAGGGGCTCAAATCCCCTCAGCGGCATTTCAGCTCATCAAACGAAACGTGGATGAATTCAGGGTTTTGGATGTTCGGTTCTTTCGTGATGATCTCAGAGGTCACCGATTTGACTTCAACCTTTTATTGGAGGGCTACTGCAACTGGCTCTGTAGAAAGTCCGGCATCAGTTCTGCGAGCTTCTTCGGCCACATAAGCAGTGCTGACGGAGGGTTGCCCCAATCAAAACGCCGTCTGGCGTTTTGGTGTGCCAAAAGAGCGTAGCTCTTTTTAGCACCTTCGGGGGTGTCAGCATGCACCGATAGAGTCACAAGCGAGCCGGCGGCTAGCGAGCAAGCTCACCTTGCTCGCTTGCAAGCCACTGCCGACTGACTTTCTACAGAGCCACTACGACCATTCACGTATAGAATGAATGCGTCGGCCGGTAGTGAGACTTTGGTCTCGGACCGGCCTAACATGAATGCGTCGGCCGGTAGTGAGACTTTGGTCTCGGACCGGCCTAACATG
>Ga0209541_10000909_pt1 | contig 58915 bp, 48 predicted proteins | sample RifCSPlowO2_01_FD_184027 | JGI IMG/M metagenome (GOLD analysis project Ga0209541, IMG submission 184027) | Groundwater microbial communities from Rifle, Colorado - Rifle CSP2_plank lowO2_0.1 (SPAdes) (version 2) | ecosystem: Environmental > Aquatic > Deep subsurface > Groundwater | place... | reverse complement strand
CGAAATTAAAGAAGAAAGATGAGTAATTCTTACAGCCAATACGAAAAAGATATCCGCGGTAAAGTTATTTTAGTAACCGGGGGAACAGGTTCCTTTGGAAATGCTGTTATCTCTGGCCTTCTTCAGTTTGACCCTAAAAGGATTATTGTTTTTAGCCGTGACGAGAAAAAACAGCACGATATGCGTTATCTATACAACTCTCCAATTCTTAAATTTGTCATTGGAGACGTAAGAGATGCAGAAAGTATAAACAAGGTTATGGGTGGAGTAAACTATGTCTTTCACGCGGCCGCCCTCAAACAAGTCCCTTCTTGTGAGTTTTTTCCGCTTGAAGCCATAAAAACAAACATTCTTGGCGCACACAACGTCATTGACGCAGCTATTCAACACAAAGTTGAACGTCTGGTCGTTCTTTCTACCGACAAGGCAGTCTACCCAATTAATGCAATGGGGCTAACCAAGGCTTTAATGGAAAAAGTAATGATTGCTAATTCCAGAAAGATATCTGAGCCAAATTCAGGATTAAGCGAAGAGAATAATGGACAGACTACGTTGTGCGGAACAAGATACGGCAACGTTCTCATGACTCGAGGATCTGTTATTCCTTATTTTATAGAACTTATAAAAAAGGGTGAGGTTTTGACTGTGACTGATCCAAATATGACCAGGTTTTTGCTTCCCTTATCGGAATCTGTGGAACTAGTTCTACACGCCATGACTAATGGGAAAAATGGCGATATTTATGTCAAAAAAGCCCCGGCAACAAATATGGAAACACTAGTACAAGCAGTGTGTAAAATCTTCAACTATGATAAAGGACATAAAGTTGTCGGCATAAGAGCGGGTGAAAAAATACACGAAACGCTGATCTCCCAGGAAGAAATGGCGAGGGCTGAGGACGAAGGCGATTATTTCCGGATCCCCTCTGAAAGCCAAGGGCTTGATTACCAGCAATATTACGATAAAGGAAAAAGATCCCCCTTGGAAGAAGTTATATCGTTTACTTCAGAAAATACTAAACAGCTTGACTTGGAACAAACTACCGATCTCCTCATGACTTTACCTGAAATCCAAGAAGAGCTTAGAAACTTTAAAAAATAATGTCAAAGCCGAAAAACTTAAAAATTATGACAGTTATGGGTACAAGGCCTGAAATAATCAGGCTTTCTTGCATACTCCCAAAGATGGATGAATATTTTGACCACATTATAGTTTTTACAAGCCAAAGTTACGATAAAGAGCTAAGCACGGTGTTTTTTGAAGATTTTAAACTTAGGAAACCGGATTACGTGCTGTCGGTAAAAGCAGATACTCTTGGCGGTCAGCTTGCTAATATACTCACCCAAACAGAAGAGGTCATGTTAAAAGAAAAACCTGATGGGCTCCTCGTTCTTGGAGATACAAACAGCGCTCTTTGTACTATCATTGCAAAACGGTTAAAGATACCCATCTTCCATATGGAGGCCGGCAACAGGTCTTTTGACGACAATGTGCCCGAAGAGATAAACAGGAGAATTATAGACCATATCAGCGATTTCAATTTGCCATACGGCGAGCACAGCAGAAGATACTTAATTCGCGAGGGGGTGCACCCTGGGAGTATCTACACAACAGGCTCTCCTTTAAATGAAGTACTTACTAAATTTAAACCAGACATCGAGGCTTCTGGCATACTTAAAGAACTAAAACTTAAAGAGAGAGAGTATTTTGTTGTAAGTACCCACAGAGAAGAAAACGTTGATAACCCGGATAATCTTCGGGAACTCTTTGCGTCAATAAATTCGATCACAGAGGAATATGGATTTCCTGCAATAGTTACATTGCACCCACGAACCAAAGTTAGACTTGAGGCTGCCGATATTCAGGTGGGGTCTAAAGTTGTCTTACATGAACCATTTGGATTTTTAGATTATAACAAGCTTCAAATGAATGCTCTTTGTGTATTGTCAGATAGCGGAACAATTCAAGAAGAAAGCACAATTTTACAATTTCGTGCAGTACAAATTAGGGTAAGCAGTGAAAGGCCAGAGGCATTTGATACTGGCTCTATAATTTTAACTGGATTTAATAGAGATTCTATTGCTTCAGCAGTTGCTATGACTGTAGACGAAGAGAAAAAAGGCGTAGAACTTGTGGTTCCTGATACTTACAAAGCAACTAATGTGTCGTCTCAGGTGGTAAAGCTCATCATGGGTCTTGCCTCAATCCGCAAAAACCACAACAAACAAAGATATAACTAAACATGGAAGATGTTCAAGATACTCTAAATCACACGACAACAACCGAGTCTTCAGAGCGACCTAACGGCATCAAAATTAAAGTATTCTACACCGCTCATTCTATAGCATCAGATTTAGATGGACTAGACGAAAGACTCTCAGACTGTGATGTGTATATTCCCGAATCGGAGGGGTGGAATCCATATATCTTAAAAATATTTAACGATGTGTCTTCCGGAGAACGCTCTCCTGAAGAAGTCCTCGCAAAGGCTCGGATGACCCCTGAAGATCCTAGGTACGATTTCACGAAGACACAATTAGAGGCTATTCACGAAACCAAAAAACCTATTACTTTTATTGACGTTCCGGAGGGCGAAGCTGACTATGCAGAAGGGTTGCCGCCTTCTTATTTAGAAATATCTGAAGACGGAAGAGTAATTCTAAAATATGGATACAACGAGTCGATGCAGAGGTCGAGAGAAGATATGGAAAACACTTCAAAAGAACAAGATAAAAGGGACAGTTACATGGTTTCTAGTTTGCCAACACAGCTAGATAAGTTAAAGCAGGATTATCCACACCTAAAGGGCATAAAGGAAATTAATATTCTTCTACAAATAGGAGTAGCGCACGCAAAACTTTTCCACTTATTGAGGGAAAAAGGATATTCTGTAGAAAGAGATCATCGAATGCCGCCTTTTCGTGATTATATGGAGCAATGCGTGCTCAGACTACAATTTGGAAAAGAATTAGATGATGATAATCTTGTTGCAAGAGCAATGCTTGATTATGTTTTGAGAACATTTTTCCTTTATCAGATCCTGGAAGAAACCCAAGACACACACAACACTGCCGTTCAATTAAGAGAGATAAATAACAGGTTTACCTTATCAGAAATCGAGGATTTATTCGATAAATCAGCTGAGCAAGACGGTGATATCGGGTCTGTTTTAATGACGGACTACGCCGACAAGCTTGAGTAATTCATTTTAAAAGATTTAGTACAGATTTTAAAAATCCTAGAACACCCACAGAGCTTATGAAACCGGCAATTGCCCAAATGGTTTCTAAGAAACGAACTGCCAAAAAAGAAGTCCCAAGAAATGGATGTTGAACAAACTTTAACCAATTTTTTAAATATGCTTTTCGAAAAAGAAGATTTCCTTGTATTCCGATTAATTCCGGGTGTTTTTGAGCATACAGGGCTCCTTGAGAGCCATAATAGTATTTTCTCGCCAAAAGCTTGGAGAGTGTTGTCCCTCCTTCGTGATGTAAAATATACTCATGAGCTCTACCAATTTTATATTTTTTACTAATGCGGTAGGGTAAATCATAATCTTCAGGGCCGGTTAAGCGTAAATCATAACCGTTGAATTCGAAAAAGACATCCTTCTTAAAAAACCTGGCCACTTCAATTGACATATCCCCCATATACATTTCTCTTTCGAATTGCCTCACTCTTACTAGCCAGCCCTCTCCAACCGTTTTCTCGGGCACTACAAGAGCGCTGAGCCCTGTTCTCCGAGCTGTTTCAACGGAATCTTCTATGACTCTTGGAGTCACCTCCATATCTGAGTCCAAAATAAAGAGATATTCACCTTTTGCCTCTTGTGCTCCGAAGTTTCTCTGCGCAGAACGTTCAGGACCTTTATTAAAAACTTTTGTAGTATATTTTTTGGCAATAGATTTTGTCTCGTCCGTAGAATTATTATCAACGACAATAAGTTCTATATTTTTATATGTTTGTGCTTTAATGCTCTCCAAAAGCAAAGGTAGTGTATTGGCAGAATTTTTAGTGGTGACAATAACCGAAACAAGATTATTCATTAAGGTCTTGAAATAGATTTCTCTACCCATTATGATACAAGACAGTAGGCAAGTATCCAAATGGCAAACAAAAAACCCAATATTTCAGTATTTTTCCCTTGCTACAATGACGGGAAAGTAATAGTCACCCTAGTCGAAAAAGCAATAAATAATCTTAAAAATGTAGCGTCAGACTGGGAAGTTATTGTAATTGACGATGGGTCAAGCGACAACAGCCGAGAAGCGCTTAAACAGGCTGCCAAAAAATATAAAGAGTTAAAGCTTGTTTTCCATACTAAGAACCGTGGTTACGGAGGAGCCTTAAAATCAGGTTTTAAAACAGCAAGGCTTGACCTTGTTTTTTATACCGACGGGGACGGACAATATGACGTGGACGAGCTTCCTTTATTGGTTTCACTAATGACCAGGGACGTTAACTTCATTAACGGAATAAAGATGGAGAGGGGCGATGCCCGTTATAGAATTTTCTTTGGTAATTTGCACAAATTTTTCAACAGGTGGCTTTTTTGGCTGCCTGTTTACGATGTCGATTGTGATTTTCGCCTAATCAGAAAAAGCCTCCTTGATAAAATAAACCTCAATTCAAATAGCGGGTCAATCTGCATTGAGTTGGTAAAAAAGGCACAACGGGCAGGAGCAAAGTTTAGAGAGGTTTCGGTTCACCATTACGAAAGAAAATACGGACAATCACAGTTCTTCAGGGTAGACAAGATTGTGTCTACTTATTTAGATATTGCTAAACTCTGGCTGGATTTAAACGTCTTCGGAAAATAGTTTGCCATGCAACGCTCAGAATACAAGAACATCTTTGACAACGAAGAACATCACTTTTTTTACGTCGGTAACCGCCTTGTAATTTTTAACCTCGTAAAAAAATATACTCATGGCAAAAAATCTTTAAACATTCTGGACGCAGGTTGCGGTACTGGGATGCTAGCAAAGAAGCTGCAAACAATAGGCCGCGTTACAGGCGTTGATATCAGCCCTGAAGCTATTAAGTATGCCAAAAAAAGACGCGTTAAGGTACGCCTTGCTTCAGTTACAGAATTACCTTTCAATGATAATACTTTTGATTTGATCGTTTCTATAGATGTCCTTTATCATCAACTGGTCAACAACGATCTTAAAGCGTTTTCAGAATTTAAGAGAGTCTTAAAGCCCTCTGGAATATTAATACTGAAAGTACCGGCCTATAACTGGCTCAGGGGAAGTCATGACATTGTGGTTCACACCAAACACAGATATACCACAGACGAACTTAAACAATTGACATCTAAAACAGGACTAAAAATACTTAAGGCTAGTTACTTTGCGAGCTTCTTATTGCCGTTTGCCGTTACAAAGCGCCTAGTGGAGTCTGTTATGCACCCAAAACATGCCGGGTCAGACATCTCCAGGCCGCCATACTTCCTCAACGCACTTATTATTGTTCTTTATAAATTGGAGTCGTTTTTACTAAACTTTGTCAATATCCCCTTCGGACTCTCAGTGTTAGTTGTTGCCCGAAAAAACCAAGCAATAACTTTAATCACGAGATAAAGTAACCTCTTGTAAAAAGACCGTTTAGAATAAAACCCAAGATTAGAAACAGCCAAAATAGAAGTTTATGTGATCTTGCACTAGAAAATAACAAAGCAAGTGCTATATAGGCGGGAAAAATATGTAAGGCGTAACGGGGATTACCGGCAAAAGTACCCGTAAGGGGAACTATTAGAAGCAAAACAGCCATAAAAACTCCATAAGAAAGCCGGATTTTACTAGCAACATAGAACGATAGACAGAAATAGACAAAAACGCTAATAAATTCAAGAGCGGCAACCCAATATTCAACCAAGCTTTTATCCACCAGCCAAAAAATCTTCAGATAACGCCAAATGACTTGTAGTGGAAAAACTATTTTATCCTGCCCCCAAGCAGACCTAGCTTTTTGAAAGAGAAGAAAGTCACCATAATAAACTTGCAGATAGATCATGTAAACTACCAAACCTAAAAAGCACAACAAAATAGCAGGAAAAGCGTTTTTTAGAAAACTTTTTACGAGATCTTTTAACTTGTGTTTCGTATCACCGTATTGAAGGCGCCATTCAACTACAAGAGCGGGAATAAGTGCGACTGCCGAGAACCTATCAAGAAAAGCAAAGCCAGCAAATATTCCGGCGGCTATCCAGTTTCTTTTACGGGCAAAATAAAAGCTCGCTGTTGATAAAAATAAAAAAAGTGAGTCGGTATAAACGGCGTGATAAAAAAAGGAGAAAGGCAAAAAACTCATGAAAAACAAGGCTGAGAAAGCCACCTTTTGGCTATAATCAATCACAACAATCTTGTAAATAATATACATCGCAGCCAACATAAAAATGATTGAAATTAAAATTCCCACATAAATATGTGAGACAGGTAGAATATATCCGCCGAGGGAAATGAGAATTGGGTAAAGAGGAAAAAATGCGAAATTTGTATGCTGGTACCCTTTTGTTGCCATATCGAGATAGTGCCGTCCATCCATGTTCGCCCACACCCAAGCAAGATAAGGAATTTTTGAATCAAATTGACTACCTAGATAACCCTCTCGTAACGGAATAAGATAAGAAGCAAGAATAGTCAGCAATAAAAAAATAAGGCGTGAGGAAATAAAATAAAAAATTATCCTTAAAAAGACCTGCTTGTTCATTTTTTTCTCCCAGACAACGATTTATGGTATCATATTATGAAAATGAAGCTATCATTTGTTATCCCAGCTAAAGATGAAGAAGGTTCAGTCGAAGAATTGTATCGAGAGATATCTCGCGAAGCCGGAAAAATTACAAAACAATTCGAAATTATCTTCATTGACGACGGCTCTAAAGACAAAACTTTTGAGATATTAAAAGAACTCTCTCAAAAAGATAAGAACGTTAAGGTCGTCAAATTCCGTGGAAACTGGGGCAAGGCTGCGGCCTTTCAAACCGGCTTTAGCCTAGCAACCGGCGACATCATCTTCACAATGGACTCAGACCTCCAAGATAACCCTTCTGAAATTCCAAATTTTATAGCAAAACTTGAAGACGGATATGATTTAGTTTCTGGCTGGAAGAAAGAAAGACACGACCCTTGGCACAAAGTGATTCCTTCAAGGGTGCTTAATTGGCTGACAGGCAAATTTACAGGCGTATGGCTCCACGACATTAACTGTGGTTTTAAGGCATATCGTCGAGAAGTTGTAGAGAATCTAAACCTTTATGGAGAGTTATTCCGTTTTATACCAGTATTCGCAGCAAAACAAAATTATCGAGTAACAGAAATACCAGTTGAGCACAAAGAAAGAAAGTTCGGAAAATCAAAGTTCGGATTTGAGCGCAACATTAAGGGGCTTCTTGACTTAATCACGATTATTTTCCTAACTGGATATGTCAGACGTCCAGGCCACTTCTTTGGCACTCTTGGGCTTGCTTCCTTCTTTTCCGGCTTCTTAATCGGTATTTACATTACGTACTTACGCGTTTCTGCCGGCAACATACAAGGCCGAAGCCCGCTACTGTTCCTGGGTATACTTTTAATGGTTATTGGCATTCAATTATTAACCACAGGGCTTCTAGCTGAAATGCTTCTCTTCTCGAGACAGAAACAAGATTACAGATCCGCAATTGATAAAGAACTAGGTTTTAAATAATCACTTCGAATAAAAACTTTTTACCGCTTCTACAACTTGCTCGATATCAGCCTCTTCCATTTGAGGGTGGCAAGGAAGAGACAGAACAAGCCGACTTGCCTCTTCAGAGACGGGGAAATCGCCTAGTCGATACCCGAGATGAGCAAAAGACTTTGTCAAATGTATTGGTTGAGGATAATGCACCCCCACTGCTACCCCCTTCTCTCTTAAATGTCCTACCAACCTCTCTCTATCAGGAGCCCTTACAACAAACAGATGATAAACCGCTTTTCCAAGCGAAGTGTCGTGAACTGGAGTCACGGGTATTTTTGAAAATTCATTTCCATATCGCTCGGCAATTGCACGCCTTTTATGGTTCCACTTGTCAACATGCTTTAGTTTTGCTCGCAATATCGCTGCTTGTATCTCGTCAAGCCTGCTATTGTGACCCACAAGCTGGCTCTCGTACCTTTCTTTCTCTCCATACATTCTCCAAAGCCTTACTTTTTCTGCCAACTGCTCGTTGTTCGTGACAACAGCACCCCCATCACCAAGTGCTCCTAAATTTTTTGTAGGATAAAAACTGAAACACGATATGTCTCCAAAACTTCCAACTTTTTTAACTCCATACAAAGCACCTGTCGCTTGGGCGCAATCTTCAATTAAAAATAAGCCTTTATTTTTGCAGTAATCTGAGACTTCCTTTATGTTTACCGGGTTCCCGTAAAGATGTACTGCTAAAACTGCCCGTGTTTCTTCATTAACAGCTTTCCCGAGAGTCCTTACGGTCAAATTAAGTGTATCTGGACTAACGTCTGCCAATTGTAATATTGCTCCAGAATGGGCGACTCCAAATGCGGACGGATAAACGTTTGCTGGCACTACAACACCGTCCCCTTCTTTAATACCCAACGCCTTCAATGCCAAAGTAATCGCGTCCGTTCCTGAAGCAACTCCGACCGCATGGTCAACTCCAATATATTCTGCAAATTCTTGCTCAAAGCCTTTAACTTCCTCACCTAAAACATACCACCCACTTTCACACACCCTATCAATTGCCTGGCGAATTTCATCACCAACTTCTCGATACTCCTTATTAAAATTAACAAGTGGAACTCGCCTTTCTTGGGCTGCCATTACTTGAAGTAATATAACACACTACTTTTCACCTGTGCCAAACATGTATTAGTAGGTGATAAAACTAAGTGTATATATCTTGCTTCTTGGCCTACAAACGGTTCAACAAACTTTCCTGCAGACGGTTGCTTCGCAACCACTCTTATTCTTGTCTCTTCCGGTAATACTCCCGGTATTCTTTCCCAACTCTCTCCGTCTTTTGAGACCTCGAGATAAGCATATTCTATTTCAGGACAGTTACTCTCGTCGTATGCAAGCTCTAAGCGTGATAACTTCTCCACCCTTTCTATGTCAAAAAGTAAACCGCTTTTTTCACTAGTGTATTTTAATCCTTCCACTACACCCTCGTTTTTCCACTCAGCTTTTAAGTGTTGCTCGTCGTTTTTCCAAATCTTTAAAATTGGCACGCCATCAACTGTGATTTGATGTACAGGGTCAAGCATTCTGTCTAGGTACATATCAAAATAGGAGCGCTCACCTGCCCCGTCAAATCGTAGAGATATTACATACTCCCCTTGCCTCAAATAGCCGCTCCTGTTGCTCTTGTACTCGATATCAGGCCTTATGAACACTCCGGGGAGGTTACTCAATATCTCAAAACCTAGTGTAAGTTTTGCTCCCGGCTCGGCATTTTTATTAACCCATTCGATAGCTTCACGGTACGGAGCTCCAAACGAGACCCCCCAAGAAGGAAAATCGCGTTCTTTTGCGCCCTTTAATCCTCCAATCAAAGTATTGAAATAAGTGTTTTCGTTAGGATGGGTTTCTATAAGCTTAAAAACTGTTGGCAAAAAGAGGAGAGGGATTATAACCCAAAAAATGCTCCGCTTGAACGTTTTAGCAAAACTCCCAGCGCCTATGCCTGCCAAGATTGCCAGAGCTGGTATAAATTCCATAATTTGCCTTACCCCTCCGTAAATACTTGTTCCTGGTAGACTCACGCGCACTACCGGCACAACTAACCAAAGCAAAATAAGAAGTGATAATTTATCTTTCTCGTTCCTAATCCTTGCTACAGCAACGATAATTCCAATCAGTGCTAAAAATAAAGCCACAAGCGGTGTTGTGTATAAGATCCATTGCGCCGCATATGTGTTTAGGTTTAAAGGTCCCAAGAACTGAGGGTATGGGATCGCCTCAGTCCCAATTGTTTTATAAAAACTTATAACTTGGGCAACCTTACCCAACGTGTCTTCCCAAAAATAGGGCCAGGTGCCAAGATATAAAGATAATCCCAAGAAAGGTGCTAACCCCAATGCCAGTAGTAATTTTTTGTGTTTCTGTACAAAGTTCTTGAGCCGGAAATCTTTTTTATAATTAGAAATAAGGTATACCGAGAGCCACGGAAAAATTATGAAAACAGAAAACAGAACATTAAATTTAGTACCCAAAGCCAATCCAAAGAATAATCCAGAAGCCAGTATCCATTTCCAACTCTTAGTTGTCACACCTCGCCAAACAGAGAATAAGAGTAGACTGTAGTAAACCGCCTGCGGGATATCCTTTTCGTTGTTAAAATGAGATTCTGCCCAAAAAAGCGGATATGTAGAAAGCGCAAGAGCCGCAACAACTCCTGAAAAAATACCAAACCTCAAAGAAGTCCACCAGAACACTAATCCAACGAGAATACTAGCAAGCAAAACACCATAGACTCGATAAGAATCTATGTCGTTAATTAACCCTAGCTTTTGGAAAAGTACAAGGTTAAATCCCGAAGACAAAACATCACTTATGTGAGGGTGCCCATAATCATAATTTTTAGCAATATAGGATAGATCTTTATCAAACTGGTAGATACTAACTCTAGGTACTTCGTCCTTCGATATATCCGGACTAAAAAAAATTGTGTCAGTCTTTTGCCAATATAGTCTTTGCCGAGAACCCCCACCTTGAACAATTGCCTCTCTCACGGCCTCATCCTTCTCAAGAAACTTATTCCACCCCTCAAGATCCGTATAATTATTATTCCCAGTTAAATAATAATGTAAATAAGCCTGGCCGCGCATTAAATGGCTTGTTGCGTCCCAATTAACACCATAATGAGGAAGCGTAGCCAAACCTAAAATAAAAAATAATAAGGAGAATACTATCGCCCAAGCCTTCATCTTGATATGATATAAGCAAACTTGCTGCTAAAGCAATAACAATCCACATAATGCACGCTACCCACATGAGCAAAATAAAAATCATAAAGACTATCGGCACATTCTTGGTTATATCCTTAGCAATAATCTTTTTTACAAAAACCTTAACAGAATACTACCAACAGCTTCAAACAAGTTTGTTTTCAATTTCTCCCCTCAGAGTAGTTGCTTCTTTTTTGCTTTTTATAGGGTATTTATATCTGCGCGCACTCTCATGGAGATCTCTTATTCATTTCTTAGGCGAAAATGTTAACAAAACAAATAGCCTCTCTGTTTGGTTTTTTTCGGAAGCTACTCGCTACATTCCTGGAAATGTATGGGCTTTTGCTAGTCGAGCATATCTTGCTCGACAAATCATGGTTTCTAAGAATGTTTCTTTTCTGGTGTTGCCTGTAGAAGTTTTAACAGTAACAGCGGTAACATCTTTGCTATCTCTCTATGCAGTTATCAACAACCTTGAAAGACTACCCGTAAATTCAGTTTTCTATGTGGCAATTCTTTCACCCTTGTTTATGTTACTAGGATTTCTTCTTTTACAAAAAATAATAAAGAGGGTTGTAGGTAAACTCTTAAGCCTTGAGTTAAACCCACCGGCGTATCTTAAAGCCGTGTTGTTTCAGCTTGCATGCTGGTCGCTGTACAGTGCCGGAACGTTGGTTCTAATCGATGGGAAAATAGATTTCCTGCTCTTTTCTTCAACAATTCTCGCCTGGCTTGTCGGCTACTTAAGTTTAGTCACACCCATGGGTTTAGGAGTTCGCGAAAGTGCGTTTGTATTATTGGTTGGGGAAATTATTGGCACACCTCAATCCTTAGTCGTAGCTATTATTTCTCGAGTAATTTTAATAGTTGCCGAAATGGCAATTCTCGCCTTTTTAAGTGTAAGGAATAAGTTTGCGAAGGACTAGGGAAAAATATAATTCATTTTTTCAAGTTCGTCGTAGGTTAGATAATTCGCGCGAATATTTCCGAAGTTAACTTTAACCGGCTCGGGAACCCTTATTTCAACTTTCTTAAGAATGGTTCCTCCTTGGTTAATTAAAATATAGTCTTGGGTGTTTCCCAGCCGGAAGCTGTGCTTCTCACAAAGCGGACTTTGTGAGTTGTATTTATCTGTATGAACACAAATTGTTCCTTGAACACCATACTTCGCAAAATAGTTTTTCAGCGTTGTCAGATAGTTTGACTGCAAACTAACAAAGTTAAATGGATTCTTTTCAACTTCTTCTGCCTTGGATATATCTAAGTTTGCGAAAGGACTTTCGACAACTTCAATTTCTGATATTTGAGGTGGACCGCCTGATGCGGTGGTAGTTATAATTATTTTTACAAAAGCACAGGTTTGATCACCAGGAGTTTTCAGACTACTCCAAACTTTAAGGTCGCTAGAGCATTCGATGGCGTGATCGGTTGGTGTTCTAGTAGAATTGGCGGGGGTTATTTTAACTTTTCCAACTTTACGTTCTCTACCCAAATTTACAACCAACTCTTCATGATGACTTGCCGCCCACTTCAAATCATCAGCTCTCCAACTAGTTTCTACCTTATCATCTGAAATATTTTTAACTTCGGCATATTTAACTTCCGAGCTTGCAGAAACTGAAACATTTTTGTAATAGTCTTTTTTTGAAGAGAGATAGTCTAAATAAATTGAAAAGTCTGCATCTGTTGGAGCCTTGCCAAAACCTGAGTAGTCTATCTGAACAACAGAATCGAAGTTGAACAAAACGGGTGAGGTGAAAGGGATATTAATGTTGTTAATATCTGCCACAGCCAACTCCCCACCTTGAGAAATTGTTTTCTTTGATATTTGCGTCGTATTTACCAGCCCTCCATCTCTGCTGTAATAGAAAGTAAAAATGTTGTCTTTTTCTACTTTTTTCGACTTAACAAGACTTAGAACTTCGGGAAAATTCTCTGCCAAATAGATATCCTCCCACTTCAGTCTGTAAAACATGGCAAACGACGCAGTTGCACTCATTGATCCCGCGGACAACGATGTGTCGCGAACTGGCTTGCTCAAACCGTCGTTTTTAGTATCAATGTAAATTACAGACTTGGGTGGAATATTCCCAATATTTTTTCTGAAGTCTCGCCAAAATTCTCGATTTGGGATACTTCTATTTTGTAAAATCTCGGCTTGCTCTTGCCTTGCTAAGGTTATATAAAATGCGACAATTAACAGGCAGGCAAGAAAATATCTACCTTTATTTTTAAAAACAGCGTTTAAAAATATTCCTAAAAAGGACGCAATTCCAACAAATGACACGGTCAAATATCTGTGTGTAGTTTCCTGGGGTCCATTTGGAGAATAATAAAAGTAAACCAAAAAATTAGCAACTGCAAAAATTAAACAATAAAGTAATACTTTACTTCTTTTCCACAACAAAACTCCCGTCAGTACGACAGCGAAAACGAACAGAGGGAAACTAAACCTGTCTGGTATAAATAAATTTTGAAGAGTCTTTAATGGTGTGAGAAGATAGTGATAATTTCTTTCTTGAAAGACTATTCTAACAAACGACGCAGTTTTCGACACTTGGTCAATATTGGGTAGAGAGTAAACATAAAAATAATAATAAGCCAGTGCAAAAGGAGTCATGCGAGCAATAGATTTTACCCGATTAAAATTAAACAGTAATTCAATACCAAGAATAAGAAGGACTATGCCGTGCGCTCTGTAAAACGAAAATTCACAAGTTACAAGATAAACGGCAAAAGCTAAGACATAATATTTTAATTTAGGAGTTTTTACATACTTAAAATACAGGGCCGCAGAAAGTGATATAAAGATTGCTGCGAGCAGGTTCTGCCAGCCAACTGCCATTCTATATAGCGACCCTGAACCAACATACCCGGATGCGAAAATCAGTGCAGAGCCAAAGGCTGCTTTTTTATTACCCGTAAAAGTTTTAGCGAAAAAATATACGGATATTGACGCCGCAAAATACAGAAGAACTTCAATCAAATAATATCCTTGAGGTTCAAGGCCAAAAAGGTGATAAAAAGGGATAAAAGGTGTTACTGCCCAACCAAAAGGCCTACCAAACACCCCGGAACCGTACCCGGCTTCCGGCGAGTCAGGGTTTTGTATGGAATAAAGCACCAAGTAATCTTCCAAATAGAAATACATCCCGAGAATTTTTCCATATGCGAGAAATGTGATTAGTAGTAAAACTAGACCACCCAATAACAACTTGTAACTTTTAAATATTCTTTTAATCATTTACCCACGTGGAGATTTCGAAGTCTTTTAGTATGCATGGGTTGGGTAGTTCTGTGTCCAAAATTATTATACGCGCAGTTCTTGCCGGAAACATAAAAACAAATGTATCCTCGTCCATCTCGGGCGATAGATAAGGAGATTCCGGATCAATAAGTAAATCCTGCTCACGATTAAAACTTTGACCGTCCGGGGAAACAGTCATATATCCCAATCCTTCTTGCCGTTGGCAGTCTTTTTCGGAGTGATTTATAACCAAACTCATCAAAGACACTTCTTTCTCAAATTCTACTCTTAAACGCTTATTTCCAGAGCCAGGTATAATTTCAACTTTTACTATTGTGGGTTTTATTTTTCTGATTTCTTCGTTTATATCTTTTAAGAATTCTCTGTCGTTTTTCCAAATTTTTAGTAGCGGCACACCGTCAACTTTTACTTCGTGTACTGGATTGAGAAACTTTTCGTAATATGCAAATTTATACCGTTTTTGAAGCGGGTTATTAAAATACATTTCGATAACATACTCGCCCTTGTGGTTCGGTCCGCTCCAGTGTGCATTATTTAAATCTATATCTTTTCTAAGTTTTAGCCTTGGAATAGAGCTTATGTAATTCCATCCTAGTGCCACTTTTGCGTCTTGTTTTGCATTTTCGTTAAGCCAGTTTATTCCTTGCAAGTAAACGTTACCGTAAGTATTTCCCCATAACGGCATCTCTTTGTTTTTTGCTCCGGATAGACCTCCAATCAGCTGATTGAAATACACATTTTCGTTTGGATGGATTTTAACCAGCTCATACACCACGAAGGTTAACGAAGCAAAAATTATAACAACTGTTAGATTTATCAATGATTTGGAATTAGAGATGTAAGTTTTTACTAAATTCAAAACAGAGAATGCTCCTAATCCAGAGAAAATAGCAAAAGGTACAGTAAATTCTAAAATATGGCGAATATCTCCAAGAATATTCATTCCAGGCCAGACGGCACGTAGAAGCGGAACGAAAAACCAAAGAATAAGCAAGAGACTAGTATCACTTTTCTTACGAACAACCAACCACAAAGAATAAGTCAGCCCGATTACAGAAAGTGTTAATACAGGCAAGGGCGTGGTGTATAAAATTAGCAACAGTGGGTAGAAATTCCAGCCATAAAAGATATAGGATTGCTCAGAAGGCGCTCCCGTACCTATCTCTCTGTAGTAATTAATAATATCGAAAAAATGTTTGATTGGGTTTTCCCATAGATAGGGCGAAAAGACAAACAACACCCCTAAAGAAATAATGGGGAAAAGTAAAAGGCCAAATAACATTCGTGAACCCTCCAGTAGTTTTTGCAGATCAAGTAGCATTATTTTCTTCAATCCATGCTTTTTAATCAGGTAATATACGTACCAAGGAACTACAATTAAAGGAAGGAAGACTGTGTTAAATTTTGTTCCCAATGCTAACCCAGTAAAAATCGCGGAGATAATTATAAAAAGTACCCTATTGCTATTTACTCCAAACCAAAAAGTCAAGATAGCAAGTCCAAAAAATGCCATCAAAGGAGGGTCTTTTATATTGAAATGAGACTCGCTAAACACTAAAGGGAGCAAGAATAAAGAACTCGAGGCAACAAGAGACGCAATCACTCCCCAGTTGTAGTACACAAACATCGAAACCGCGACGCCGAGCATAAAAACAGGTAGAACAATAAACAGATAATGTGACTCAAGGTCTCCCATCAATCCTAATTTTTGAAAGAAAATGTAGTTTGCAAAGGCTGCAAACAAGTCATTTACTTCGGGGTGAGAATGTTTAGCCTCTGGCGGAACACGCTCGTCTTTATGCATATAGTAATCAAATGTGTAAAAATCTGACTGGAAGTAACTACGACGAATCCCTAATTCCTCGCTGTTTTTACTAACCTCAGTTCTTTTAGAAGGAGAGGCGTTATTGTCGATATAGTCGGGTGCTCCCTTTAGAGTTGGATAGGGCGGCATGTCTAAAAAATCATGCTTACCAGTCTGAATGTAGTGAAGATATGAATGACCGCGAATGAGATGTTTAGGGGTATCCCAATTAACACCATATTTGTCTAAGGTAAATAAGGTTAAAAACAGATAAATTACGGGTATCGTCAAGGTTACATAAAGTAGTTTCCAGTTCTTCATTATTTTGTTTGTATACAAAAAACATTGTACATCAAACCAACAAACATGTTTTTGAGCCTTAGTTTATACAGTGTTATGACGTTCTCCGCGGACTAAGAGTCCGCGGTTTCTCGCCTAAGCGAGAACGACATATCAAGCTCAATTCATCCGCGAATTAAAAATTCGCGGTTTTCTTGAGATTTGCTATAATGTTCCAATTGCTTAATCTTTCTTTTACTCCTTTCGGCTACGAGGTTTCCTTTCTTAACACTACTGTTACCACAGCCATTCACACACGGTTCAATCTCAAAAACAAAAAGCTTGTCAAATTTATCCTGAGAATCATAGGCTTACCTCACTTTGGAGCTAGATTGAGGGCTTATTATCTAAACAAGCTGCTGTCTCATTTAGCGCCGAGCTCAAGAATTCTAGACGCCGGTTGTGGCATAGGGCTTAATTCGTTTCTTTTAGGAAGAAAGGGTTTTACAGTCGTTGGCGTTGATAGTGATAAAGAAAAGATTTACTCCGCAAAGCACATGCTTGCCAATTTTCATAAACTCTCTGTCCAATTTAAACTGGGAAATTTACTTGATCTAAAGTCTGAAAACAAAAACTTTGATTGTGTGGTTTGCTTTGAAGTTCTAGAGCACATCGAAAATGACAAAAAGGCGATTGAAGAGATTTCTAAGGTACTAAAACAGAACGGTATTTTAATCTTAAGCGTCCCTGGTAAGGGTTTTATTTCTTTTATAAACCAACAAAGCAAACATCATGTTAGAGAGGGTTATAGTTTAAGCGAGATAAGAGCGCTACTTGGACGCTCAAACCTTAGTATAAAAAAAGCTATCGGGATTGAACATACTCCCCTAGGCCTTTTCTTAAGGTTAACAAATGATGCTTTGCACAAGCGATCACTCTTTATAACAACGCTTTCCTTCTTTGTCTTTCTACCACTAGCAATTATCGACGGTTTTTTACCTAAAATAATTACTCCGCAAAATTGGATTATTCTTGCTAAAAAGCAAAGGCGCTCTCTTTAGTCTACCTCGTAATAGTCTCGTATAGCTGACAAAATCTTGTGCTTGCGACTTTCCAGGCGAAGTTTTCTTTTACGTACTTATAACCATTTCTTGCAAATCCGTCGTGCGCCTTCTTGTCTAAAAGTAAATATTTTATATGTTTTGCAAGTTGTTGGTAATCCCTCTCCTCAAATTGAAGGCCGTTTGTCTTTCCGTCGACAGTGTCTTTAAGACCTCCCGAACGACTAGCAATTACCGGCACACCCGACGCCCTTGCCTCTAAGACCACATTTCCCATGCCTTCTTTTTCACCGGTCTTTGCAATCGTAACTGAAGGAGAAACAACGATATCGACAGATGCATAAATATTCGGCAGCTTATCTGGACCGAACGTTCCCAGAAAAAATATGTTTTTATCTAACTCGAGCCCTAGTTTTTGTGCAATTTTCTTCAAATTATCTTCTTCTGGACCTTTTCCTATCAACAACAGCTTTGCCGAAGGAACTTCCTCAAGCACCTTTGGAAAAGCTCTTACTAAGTATTCAAATCCTTTCCATTTTATTAATCTGCCCACACTAAGAATGAGTTTCGCATCTTCGCCAAACGCTTGCCGCCATTTGTTGTCAATATTCTCTGGGCGGAATGTTTTCAGATCTACTCCCATATAGACAATTTTATTTTTTGGGCTTGAATATATCTCGTTTACTGCTTCAAGAGTTGCAGAACTGTTGGCAGTACAAACATCACAAAACCTAAGAATAAATTTTTTAACGATATTCAGTTTCTTAAGTGCAAAAACGTCTGTGCCGTGTACAGTTATCACAACTGGCTTTCTAAAGATAAATTTGGCAATTATTGCAACCAATCCTTGAGGAAGAATCCAATTAGCATGAATAACATCAAAGTCCCGCGATGCCAGAAGTGATATAGTTTTTACAAACTCGGCTATGACGAAAGTTATAACCTGTATCTTGCCTAAATACTTATTTTTCTTGCTCGAATAAAGGACACCTTCGCCAGAAGTTAGTAACTGAAGAGATTTGGGGTAGAAATAAGTAAATCTTTCAATATAAATTCCGTTAATCTTCTCGGAAGACTTTGCTCCCGGGGCACTTGGAGCAACAACCGTTACGTGGTATTTTTTTAAATCCATGTTGTCATAGATACTTAACACTGCTCTTTGCCACCAATCATCTTTGTATCGCGGAAAAGAGCTTGCTATAACAAGTATTTTTTTCATTTAGTTTTTTGTTTTAGCAACGACTATGTATTGCAAAGGAAAATAGTTGGGGTATTTCGGAAAAATCTTTACAATAAACCCAAAAGCAATTATCAGCAAGTTGTTTGTCACAATAACCGGGACAGAAAAAAGAACCATGGGTAACAGTAGAATTATGGACAACACATCCATACGTTTAACCATGTCGTAAATCCTCTTTACTAAAAAAGTATTTAGAAGCTGAAGCCAAAATTCAACAAATCCACCTTGTTCAACAATCTTAGTTACCTCAAACCCAGATTCATTCAGCATCCCCTTCAATGCAGAGCTTGTATATCTTGCCCAGTCGTGCGGCATATCATGCAGTGGATAAAGAAAGGGTACCGAGATAACGATTGCGCCATTCGGCTTCAATACTCTTGCTGCCTCTTTTATAACTTCTCTTGGTGAGTCGACGTGCTCAAGCACCTGAAACAACAAAGCGATATTAAATTCCTTATCCCTAAATGGGAGCTTTTTTGCGTCTGCTAAAATATCTGGTTTAATATCCGATTTGTAAAGTTTTGAAACATTTGGGTGATCGACTCCTGTATATGAATCAACTAACGGCTCAAGCTCGCCCCTGTAGGGCATGCGGCCACAACCAATATCGATAAGTTTACCTTTTGCGTGTTTTTTTGCTTCCTCAACCCCCTCCCTTTGAAATCTTAATAACAATGATTGTGGGTGAATAAAACTCGTCCCAAAAGATTCGGTAAATACTATCCAGATTTTCTTTGCTAATTTGCTAAGCACACAATGATTATATAGAATTGGCTTCATGAAGTACAAAAGAGTACTAGTAACAGGCGGTGCGGGGTTCATTGGCTCCCACACAGTCGATCTTCTTCTTAAAAAAGGTTATAAGGTAAAAATTTTAGACAATCTTCAAAAAAGAGTTCACCCCAAAGGAAAACCTTCTTATGTTCCTCGCGAGGCAGAATTTATTAAAGGAGACGTTGCAAACCCAAAAGATCTCTTAAAAGGATTAAAGGGATGCGATGCGGCAATCCACTTAGCCGCCTATCAAGACTACATGCCCGATTTTTCCCACTTCATCCACACAAACACAGAAAGCTCGGCTTTAATCTTTGAACTCATACTGCAACACAAGCTGCCAATTAAAAAAATCGTCTTTGCTTCTTCGCAATCGGTTAGCGGTGACGGGAAATGGAAGTGTAAACAGCATGGTGAATTTTGGGCTGACCAGAGACCTGTCGAGCAACTAGAAAAAGGAGAATGGGAACTTAAATGTCCAACTTGCGGGGAACCTGCAAAGAATGTACTTATGACAGAGGATGTCGCAAGGCCCATCACAACTTATGGAGTATCAAAATATTCCATAGAACTACTAGCCGAAGTTTTGGGAAAGAAGCACAACATACCCACAGTTTGCATGCGTTACACCTATGTACAAGGACCGCGCAATTCAATTTATAACGCGTATTCAGGAATAGCCAGAATTTTTGCGCAAAGAATATTAAATAATAAACAGCCCGTCTTGTTCGAAGATGGTATGGGCTTGCGAGACTACATTAGCGTGTTCGATGTTGCTCGAGCAAATGTTCTCGTTCTCGAAGACGATAGGGCAAATCATCAAGTGTTGTTTGTTGGTGGCGGAAAAGCTTATACCAATATTGATTTTGCCAAAATTATGCTCAATGTATTTGGAAGCAAACTAGAGGTATCCATACCTGGAATTTTCCGTCTTGGAGACACAAGGTCCACGGTGTCGAATATTAAAAAGATTAGCAAGCTGGGATGGAAACCCAAAATAAACTTGAAAGAATCTATGCAGCAATATAGAGAATATATCGAGAGTTTGGGTCAAATTGAAGACAGATCTGAAGAAGCCTTTAGAAAAATGGTGCAGCTTGGGATTATACGTAAAACAAAAAAACTATGATAGTTGGTATTATCGGAGCTGGTCTAATTGGGAATAAGAGGTTCCAAGTGCTTATAAAATCTAAAACAGATTCGATACTTGCCGTAGCTGATATAAACGAAGAAAAAGCTAAGAATTTAGGCGAACTTGTCGGATGTGCTTATTTCACGGATCCACATAAAGTTATTAACAATCCTAAAATCGATATCGTTGTCGTTTCCACGATAAACAAATATCTCGCACCTCTAAGTCTGGCAGCACTAAAGGCCGGAAAACACGTTTTATGCGAAAAACCGCTTGGAGTAAGCACAACAGAGATAAAGAGGTGTATTCAGGCCGCAGAGAAAAACAAGTTAATCTACAAAGCCGGTTATAACCATCGATTTCACCCTGCAATCTTTAGGGCGAATCAACTAATAAAACAGGGTAAAATCGGTAAAATCACATTTATCAAAGCCAGTTATGGTCACGGCGGAAGAGTTGGGTACGAAAAAGAGTGGCGTACGCAAAAGAGACTCTCAGGCGGTGGAGAGTTACTTGATCAAGGCTGCCATATCATAGACCTGATCCTCTGGTTTACTCAAAAAAAAGTTTCGAAAATTCACTCTTCTCTTTCAACGCAATTTTGGCCCATTCAACCACTTGAAGATAATGCTTTTGTCTTACTGGAACTTGGTGACATAACGGCAAGTTTTCACACTAGCTGGGTTCAATGGAAAAATGAGTTTATTTTTGAGGTTTACGGCAAAAGGGGTTATGTTAAGATAAACGGCTTGGGTGGATCTTATGGTAAAGAAACACTCATCTTCGGCAAACGGGTTCCCGGAAAAGTACCGATTGAACAAATATATCACTTTGATGAGCCAGACAACTCATGGGCTCTTGAGTGGGTAAATTTTAAACAGGCGATTAAAAATCCGCAAAAACTGTTAAGCTCAGGAAAAGAAAGTTTAGAGGTAATGAATATAATTAAGAAGATTTACAATCAATGACTACATAAATAGAATTATTATTGTACTTTAATCTCCCCGACTCCCACTCCAACACCTTCATATAAAAAACCGGCTTTTTCCCAAAGTTCTTTATCTAAGAAATTGCGGGTGTCAAAAACTATTTTTTGTTTCATGGTCAACGAAAAATCCTCGGGTTTTAACTTTTTAAACTCTTCCCAGCCCGTCATTAAAATTATCATATCTAACCCTTTAAAAAACTCGTCACTTTTCTGGTAAACTTTTAATGACTTTGTTTCCGCCGTGGAACCGTCAATAGCAGGGTCAATCGCACGGACACTAGCTCCTAACGTTTTTAACAAACCCGCTAGCTCAAGTGACTGAGAACGGCGCAGAGTATTAGTGTTAGGTTTATAAGTTAATCCAAGCAATCCTATTTTTTTTCCTTTTAAAGAACCAACAACTCTTGATATTTTATCAATAAAACGCGGGAGCCTATCTTGATTTACCCGATATGCAGCCCTAATTAGTTTTGGCGAATATTTAATCTCTCTCGAAACTGTTCTGAGTGTTTGCAAATCTCTTCCTAAAGTACCGCCAGCAAACCCTATTCCTGGGTTAAGAGGTGCGTAAACGCTTACTCTCTGATCTGTTTTTAGTGCTTTCATCACGTCAGTCGCATCTGCCCCCAGTCTTTCGCAAAGATCGCTTACTTCGCTTGCGAAGCTAATCATTAAGGCAAGATAGGAATTGAGAGAATGTTTCGCCATTTCGGCAGATTCTAAAGACATTTCTAAAGCTGTGCATTTAAAAAACGAGAAGTCTGACAAAAACTTTTTACGCGCTTTTTCGCTTCCACCAAGGACAATCCTGTCTGGTTTTAGAAATACATCTAGTGCTTGCCCTAGACGCAAATTTTCCGGGAAATAGAGAACTTGGTTATCTTTCTTTCTAAGTTTTAACTGCTTTTGAATAACCCGGCATGTACCTACAGGAACCTGGCTCGAGATAACCAGCACCGTCTTAGGTTGAATATACTTTTCTACTTTTTTTATCAATAGGTTAAATGACCGTAAAGAGACGACGTCGCGATCGTTTACCGGTGTGTCTAGGGTTATAAATACATAGTCCCTGTTCAGAACAGCTTCGCGAGCAGAAGAAGTAAAATTGAGATTTTTTCTGTTTAGTTTCTGGATTAAGTCTTCCAAACCTGGTTCAAAAATAGGGAGAATGTTATTTTTAAGATTATCAACAACTTTTTTATTTAAATCAAAAGCACACACTTCAAACCCTTGTTTTGCCAAACATGCGCTATAAATACAACCAAGATGCCACAAACCCAAAACACCAATTTTAATCATTTTTCAAAAAAAGACCTGTTGTCAATTCTGCGCAAGCGATATAAATTCTGAGTGAACGCATCAGATTTTTGTAATTCTTCAATTGAATCCCATTTTGCACTTAGTAAGCGTCCGGTTATGTGATCAGCATTTTTTGAAACTAAGAAGGCTACTAGTTTTGCGGCGAGTTCCGGGGGGGTTCCACCTTGTTCTTTTAGGGTTTTCGCAGTTTGATACATTTCTTCTCCCACTACAGATTTATCTAATTTGAGTAAATTTAAATTCAGGTCTGAAGCAACTCCTCCAGGCGCAATAGCATTCACTTGAATATTTTCCGTCTGCAACTCAGACGCCAAGTTTTCAGTTAAACTAGCAATCGCCGCTTTCGAAATATAATAACCACTAAACCTTGGCAAAGGCTTCGAACCACCCACACCCGCTCCCGCAAGGTTTATAATTTTACCTGCACCCTGTTTTTTCATATGCGGTATGACCAATTTACTGCAATAGACAGCTCCCAAAACATTTATCGATAAAACATCTATCCACGCTTTGGGATCATTTGTTTCTAATAAACCAACTGGTCCGTAAATACCGGCATTATTTACTAAGATATCTATCCTACCTGTTTTAGAAAGAGCAAAGTTAACAAGTCTTTCACAGTCATTAAAGCAAGATACGTCCGCGGCTTGTCCAAAGACTTTATTACCTTTAGAACTAAGCTTTCCCACTGCTTTGTTTAGTTCTTCTTGATTACGCGAGCAAATAACAACATTAGCTCTCTGAGAAGAAAGTTCTTTCGCGATTGCAAACCCAATTCCTCTGGATCCCCCGGTAACAACAGCTGTTTTACCCTTAAGCACAAAAAGAGTATATCACAAGAAAAATGTGCTAACATATGTCTCACATGATTGTTACCAGAGCTCCATTTCGAATACCTTTGGGAGGCGGCGGAACAGATCTTCCGTCCTATTATTCAAAATACGGAGGCAAGCTTATATCAGTTGCGATCGATAAATACCTAGTCACAACAGTGAATCACCCTGTAACTGACAATCTCATAAGATTAAAGTATTCGCACTCTGAAACAGTTGAATCAGTTGGTGAAATTAAACATGATTTAATCAAAGAGGCTTTAAAGCTCACCGGTATAACCCAAGGTGTAGAACTCTCATTTATCGCAGATATTCCAGCGGGAACCGGCATGGGAACTTCTGGAAGTTTTTTGGTATCTATGCTTAAGGCGCTTCACGCATTCAAAAAAGAGGAAGTCACGGCAAAACATATCGCAGAAGAGGCGTGTGACATAGAAATTAATAAATTGAAAAACCCCGTCGGCAAACAGGATCAATATATAGCTGCTATTGGCGGCATTACTCAACTAATAATCGATAAAAAAGGCCGCGTAGAAGTTGAAAAACCGATAATTACACCAGAAACCATTGAAGATTTAGAAGATAGTCTGCTTCTCTTTTATACTGGGATACAACGTTCAAGCCGTAGCATATTAAAATCCCAAAACAGCTCCACTCAAAAAGGAAACAAGAAGGTACTTGATAGTCTTCACTATATAAAAGAAATCGGCGAAGAGATAACAAAATCTCTAAAAATAGGAAATATAGATTCGTTTGGAAAACTACTTAATACCCATTGGGAATATAAACTTAAATTATCCGGTAAGATATCAAATGGAGACATAAACAGGTGGTATGAAAAAGGCATTTCTGCAGGTGCTTTAGGAGGTAAATTAATTGGCGCAGGCGGTGGTGGATTTTTGCTTTTCTGCTGCCCAGGAGACAAGCGAAACTTGAGAAAGGCTATGCAAGAAGAAGGTCTAAACGAAATGTTTTTCCATTTTGATTTTGATGGGGTCAAGCTTGTAGCAAATTTTTAAACCACTTCGTCTACTTATTATTACTGAAGGAGCGCTGATAATCCATTTCCGCTTGGTCGATAAATCTTTGGGATTGCGGGTGGGAAATTACTTTTTGCCAAAAAACACTTGGCGGAATTGTAACGATATGCGCTCCCGCCATCTGCGCTTCTCTAATATCTTCTTTGTTGCGTATTGAACCAACTATAATTTCAGTAGCCAGTCCGTATTTTTCTATAAAGTCTCTCGTGTTTTCAATTTCCAGGCAAGGGTCACCTTGGCCATCCTTAATTCTGTTAAAGAAAAGTGAGACATATTCAACTTCTCTGCCCGCTCTGTGTCCAGCCATGATATAACAGATTGCTTGTTCGGCTGACATTAAAGCTGTTATATTTTTCTTTACATCTTCTCTTTTTAGCAGAGCAATAAGCCGAAGTGCTTTTCCATCTTCTGTTCCAGCAATTCCTCGAAGGTCACAAAATGCGGGAATTTTAACAACAATATTTGGCGCAATTGACGCTACCTTCATGGCAATCTCAACCAGATCTATAAGTTCACCTTTAAGGATTTGTGCGCTTACAGGTACTTCGGGAAACGTACTTGCAATTTCAAGTATGTAGGTGTGCGGATCTCTGCCGCCTGCTTCCCTCGCGATAATACTAGGGTTCGTTGTAACACCACTAAACAAGCCAAGATCCATTAATGCACTTATCTCGGGAATTAATGCGGTGTCAGCGAAGTATTTTGATATTTGTGGATTTTCAACCGACATTTTTTATCTGCTCCTTTAGGCAAAAGATTAAGCCATGTGCTATTACACTATGAAATCCTTCAACCAAACCTGTGCCGTAAACTTCTGAGGTTGTAGGAACAAGCAAACACACATCAGCCATTTTCTTCATGGCACCTCCGTCAAAACCGGAGAACCCAATAATTTTTGCACCTTTTTTTTGAGCAAAGGTCATTGCTTGGACTAAATTTTGTGACCAAGGTCCTGCGTCACCTTCTCCTGCACCTCCGTGAACAGAAAAACCAACCAGTACATCTTTTTTAGTTAACCATGGAGCCAGCTGTCCAGAAAAAACAGTTCCCCATCCCTTATCGTTAGTCCAAGCACTAACCAGTGGAATGTTATCTATTAATCCAACGGTCTTAAACCCCTTATTTTTACCTGAAATTGTAGTTTTTGCGAGGTCTGCGGCAAAATGTGTGGCAGTCGAGGCTGAACCTCCGCATCCCATCGTAAAAACCACGCCTCCACGCTCCCAGCACTCAAAAAGTATCTTTAAAGCAGATTTATACTCCTTAGAATTTGCATATTTTTTTGATAATTCGGCTACTTGCTGAAAATAATTAGCTTGTTTAAACTCGTCCATCGCATGATTATTGCATATGTTTTTAAAATGTCAAACTGAAGGAAGTATTTGTCTATCATATTCGATATAATACTTAAACACGTATGAACTTTATTGTCCGTTATTCTGCGTTTTTATTACCCCTGATTTTTTTAATAGTCGGGCTGCTTACTTTATACGACTACGGCATGAACTGGGATTCCCCGGTTCACTTTGCCAGAGGTCAAGCTTACTTGCGTTACATCCTAACCGGCAAAACAAACTATAACAATAACCCTAGTTTTTGCACAAACGAATACAATTTAAATTCCCGTGTCGACGCGGCAACGGGTGAGGTGTGCGACAGGCATAGAGTGATAAGGGTCAGTGAATATGAAAGCAATCTTTTGGATTTTAACAGTTGGGTAGCAACTGGTACATACGGACACCCTGCTTTCAGCGATATTATGCTTGCGGTAAGTAACAATATTTTCTATAAATTTCTTGGCTGGGTAGAAGACCTTAACGCATACCACCTCTATAGTGTTTTTACAACTTTTTTGCTTGCCTTAACTGTTTCGGTTTGGACAAAACAAACATTTGGATTATTCGCTTCGGTTGTTGCTGTTTTATCTCTTTATGGTTTACCCCTTCTTTTTGCTGAGAGCCATTTTAATGTTAAAGACCCTCCAATGGCCGCCTTTTTTACTATTGCTCTATACTTTTTCTGGCTTGGCACAACCCGAAAGAGGCCTTTATATCTTATTTTTTCAGCACTTGCGGGTGGGGCATCTATAGGAACCAAACTAAACTTTGTCTTCGCTCCTTTCGTTCTCCTGCCATGGATTATCGCTTACTCACTAAATGTAAAATTTAGCTTTTTATCGAAAAGGATGGTTCTTGCCCTTTTTGCATATCCTGTAATTGTACTTTTAGTATTCTTTGTGAGCTGGCCAGCTTTGTGGACTGACCCTGTCGGGAAATTTCTTCAGGTTATTAATTATTACAACGATATCGGGGGTTCTGGGTGTCAACATTTTTACCTTACTCGAGGATGGTTTACCGAGTGTACAGATATAACAACTTTGAAATATTTTGTTTATACTGTTCCTCCGTTTACGCTCCTCTTGGTTCTGGTTGGTTCAATAGTTAGTGCTTTCAAATTTAGAGGGAACAATTTCGTAACACTTCTTTGGCTTTCTATCTTCATCTTTACACTGACCAGAGTAACGCTTTCCTTAACAAGTATTTACGGAGGTTTAAGACAAATTATTGAGTTTGTCGCACCAATGGCAATGATAGCTGGTGTCGGTGCACTATTTTTGAGAAACAAATTGGCAGATGTACTTCACAAGTTCACCTCTCCAAAAAAGTCTCTGATGTTTGCTTCAATTATTCTCCTCTCTGGATTTGTATTTGTTTACCTACCCATATACAAATTCCACCCTTATCAAAATACTTACTTTAACTCTTTTATCGGAGGGCTCAAAGGCGCTGCCGAAAGAGACTTTCCGGGCTATGGCAGCACCTACGGCAGCGTAACCATACAAGGAATTGACTGGCTAAACAAAAACGCAGAAAAGAAAGCAATCCTAGCTTTGGTATCGGGAAATGCACAAAACATATCTCGAGCGACCCTAAGGGAGGACATAGAACTATCGAACGCCTCCCGAAGTGGATACAATCTTGAGGGAGAGTACCAAATGTTGTCTGTAGTTGGCCAAGATATATTTACCAGCACGTTCCGATATGAATATCTAAATAAATATCTGGAACCTGTCTATGACCTAAAAGTCGACGGCGTGTCTCTTCTCAAAATCTGGAAAAATGACAAAGATCATCTAAAAGCCGCATTAACACCAGAATACATGACGAGCAAAGTTAAGGTGCCAGTTTCAATTGAGGAGGGAAGCAAAGAATTTACTTTAAATCTTAAAGAAAAAAAGAACCTCAAGGCTTTGGGGTTAACTTTTCCTAACGCGGATTGCAAATTACAATCAATTGGGACAACTGTGCATGTGTCACCTGACGGGGTTGCCTATTTCCGAAAAGCAGATGGTATTAACGCATTTTCTGATAGAGAAGTATTCGGCTGGGGTACGGACTTTGTATATCATTTTACGGGAGACGAAGCGCAATACATAAAACTTCTCTTACCAAGGACTTATCAGTGCGAGCCAACAGATATTAAGCTCTCGGTCTTTGTTTTCGAAGAAGCCAAGTAGTCACTAAGTAATAGGTTTACCTTACTTTCAACTTTTTCAAGCGCTGTAACTACCTCTGAAGATGTCCCCAGTTTCAATTTACCAACCAATCGCCTAACATTAACAACACGGTCCCCTCTTACTTCTTTAGGAATGAATTTCTCCTTTGCATGAGCCTTCTTTGCAAGGTCATACGCCTCACCAAAGCGTGTTTCTGCCTGTCCGAGCGCTTTTATCGCTAGCTCACTATTACCGTCTATCAACAATTTTTCAGCTTCGAGCACTCTTTTTATACCAAGCAAAATCGCGTAATCTACTTTTTTAGTATCTCCAAAAGTAACCCACCCAACGAGGGTCTCTTTAAAAAGTTTAAGGGAATAGAGAGAGTCAGCTTCTGTTTTGCCAACGGAAAGTGGCCAAAATAGGTTGTACGAATCAATCTGTTCAGGTATAGCGCTGGAAGTAGATTCATTCTGAGCCTGAGCAAACAAAGGAACAAAAAGAGAGAGGAGAAAAAATAAAAAAAGAAATGAAATTCTTGTGTTTTTTATTGCTATAATCATTCCTTTATACATAATAACAGATTTAATATAAAATATTTATTTTAAGGGCGTCTCTTAGACAATAAAACCGCCAAACCAAACCCAATAGCCTCTGAAGCAATTAGAGCCACCCGTAATGCGATGACAACTACTGCTGCAACAGAAAAAGGCATATAGACTGACAAAAAACCGGCTAGCGCCGCTTCTCGTACTCCAATTCCGGCCGGAGCAAAGAAAGCGACATATCCAAGAAGCCACGAAGCGGTATAAACCGAGACAAATATGTATAACAAATTTAAAGTTATCGCCACAGCGCCCTTAGCTAAAAGAAACAATATAACCCCGGGAAATAAAAACACCAAAAAGTAGGCAAATATCAGCAATAAAACCCACACTGGCGATATTTGTATGTTTTTTACATTCTGACCTTTTCCAGTTAAGGAACTAAACAGTTGACTGGTAAAGCTCATAAGTCGCTGACTTTTCACGAGTAAAAAGAAAAATGCTAGAAACAAGAGGGTTAAAAATATAAACAAAACTTGTTGTTTTATAATAAATCCTGCCCCTATAAAAGAAAGATTTAACCCGCCAGAAATTAAGACAAAAAATACAATTAATAAGCCTACGAAGACAACAAAAAGCGCTTCCAGTACAAGGCATTTTATACATGATTCTTTTGATACTCCCTCCTTTGAAAGTAAGAGTATACGGCTCGGATACTGCCATATTCCTCCAGGGAGGTATCTGGCAAAGTTTGAAAACATCCACGCCTCGAAATTCTTAGAAAAACTAATTTTTTCACCTTGCGAGCGGGTCACTAAATGCCAGGCAACAACATTAAAAATAAAAGGGAGTGGTAAAAAAATCAAAAATAATGTTAAATCAAAAAGACTAAAATTCCACTTGAAGTCTATAACCGTCTCCCAATCTCTCCAGATTTTCCAACCCAGAAAGACTAAAATTCCACTAATCAACAGGACGGAAATTGTTTTTTTATTCATTGTCCAATGTTTTCAATCATTTTCAAGCTCTGTTTTTTAGATTTTTCCCAACTAAACATACCAGCCCAACGTTTTGCCCCTTCTTGTAATTTGGCATATAAAAGATTGTCGCCGAACAGTTTTTTGACGTTATCTACCATGTCTTCAGGTGTGTTCTCACTACAAATTAAACCGCTCTCGCCTTCTCTCACAGAATCTACTAACCCTGGGGATCTGTAAGCAATAACCGGTGTACCCATGGCGTTAGCCTCTATATTAACCAAACCCCACCCTTCTCTTACTGACGGATTAATTAAAATGTGTGCTCTCGCTAATAACTCAAATTTTTTTGGCTGACTCACATATCCCCAGAACTTAACTTTGTCGTCTAGCCGATTTTTTATAACCCTCTCTTTAATATATCTGTAATATTCTTCGCTCTCTGGTCTTCCAATAACCCAAAATCTATAAGGCCCGGTTTTTGAAAGCAGAGTGAAACACTCTATTGCGTCTACAATTCCTTTGTCGCGGCTTATTACACCTAAGAAAACTATAGTCTTTATCTTCTCTTTCCGAGGAAAAGGTGTTGGCCTGGTAACGATAACTCCATGGGGCACAACCGTAATATTTTTGCCGGGTATTCCAAACGAAATAATGTCTCTTTTGGCTGATTCTGAGCCTGTTATAAAAGGTACATTTTTATAAAGCAACAAAACAAACGGTTCAAGTAAATATCCTGCTATCCCGTAAATCCAATTCAAAGGGCGCGGCAAGGGATTTAAAAACCAAACTTCACGGGCAACTTCTTGTATAACAGCTACCTTGGGCTTTGTCGTGTAAAAAGGAGTAAAAAAAGGCATCCCGTGGAACTGATCAACAATTAAGTCGTATTTATCGTTATTTTTCAGATAAAAGAAAAAGCCCGCTAATTGAACACCTAGGTGATATTGATGACCTTTTCGTATGGCTCTTATCCCGTCTATTACTTCTTCTGACAGAGAGTTTTTAAAACGTGAGGAAAAAAGCGTTACCGAATGCCCTGCGGCAACCCAGCCTTTCATGTGTTCATGCATAACCTGTTCTGCGCCTCCGGCTAGGGGGTGTTTTGGATCACGCCAAGAAAAAACTAAAATATTCATTGTTTTGAACTAGAACGCGCGTGGAATGGAAAATATGCTAAAAGTACGGCAACCAATAGTGCAGAGGATAATATAGAGAGTTTAATAACTGTTAAAAGATCTGGGTGTATAAACCAAATAAGAATTGCTTGAAGACCAGAAGCTATAACTACCGGCCAAACAATTACAGTTTTACCTATTGAAAGGTAGAATTGCACAAATAAATTAGAAATCGACACCAAGGCCATAAATAAAGATATTAACCAAAGAAACGACGCCCCCTCCAAAAAATCACTTCCGTAAAGAGCAAGGATGGCAAAATTGGGAAATAGCCAATAGAACCCAACAATTAAGGCTGAAGCAAGACCAATTAAAATCGCACTCAAGAAAAAGATATTGTAATACCTCTCGCCTCTTGCATACCTTTTAGAAATGAGTGGAAACATAACACCCACGATAGGCGCAGCTCCGTAAAAGACAGTTCTTCCTAAAATACCCATAGCCGCATAAAGTCCTGCCTTATCGGGTGGAAAAAAATGTTTTACCATTAAAACATCTACGGTATACATGGATGTTAAAGCAAGCCCTTGTATAAAAACCGGCACAGCATACTTAAACAAGGGTTGTATCTTAGGCCTTGCACCTTTTATTCCTTTTAAATGGGCTCCTACAAAAAACTTTATTACAAAAATTGAAAAAAGCGTCCCAAGCACTATTGCTGACATTGCACCAAACACAGCGTATCCAAGAGCAGTTAAAACTACTGTCAAAAGAATTCTGACACCCAACTCCGCCATCATACTTAACACATACTTATCGAATTTTAAAAGGCCCTGTAAAATTGATCTTCCTACCGAAACTATAAGAGAGACGAAAAGCGCAGGGCCTAGTAAATAAATTGCGGCAGGTTGAGTGATGTTTAAAAATTTTATAATTAACGGAGACGCAATAAAAGCCAAAATTCCAATAACTCCTCCTACTAAAATACTCCACCAGCTAAACCACTTTATATAATTATTGACAGTAATTTCTTTTTTCTCACTGGCAATAAATCTGATGATAGTCATCCCAATTGCCAAATGCACAATACCTATTTCTCCGATTATCGAGAGGATTGCCGCTAAGTCACCATAATAAGCCTTTCCTAAAATCCTCGCCGCCAACAAGTGGTAAAAAAACTGACCTGCGTTAAAAATATTAAGACCAACAAGCATTGTCATACTCCCTGTAAAAAACGGATGCTTAGTAAAATTTATTAACTTGTTCATTGTTCTTTTAAAAGAGGTCTAGCGGGTTATTGTAGTTTTGTTTATTGTTAAATCGATATCAGGATCTTTGAGCCAATTGTTACGGTTTACATCATCGTAATAACGAAGGATTTTTAATCGATAGAAAACAGCAAATGTATCCCAAGCCATATCAAAGATTGTTTTCCAACGGATAGCACTCGTTGTTTTGTCGAATGTTACCTCAATCGGAGCCTCGAAAATTCTCCTAAATCCGAGATACCACGACACGGCTAGAATTTCTATATCCATCGCGTATTTTTTAACTAATAATCTTGGCAGTATTTTTTCCAAAACTTCTCTTTTAAATATTTTAATTCCGCTCTGGGTATCTTTTAAAGGAAGGTCAAACAAAATTCTTACCATGAAGTGATATCCAATACTGTAAATTCGGCGACGCAGCGGATAATTAACACGGGAGGCCGGGTGACGTTTAGAACCAACGATGATGTCTGCGTTGTACCACTCTAAGTGAGACATCAGCATCATTATTCCTTTTGGACTGATGTCCATTCCCGCGTCCAAAAATGAGACAAGGTCGCCGCGCGACCTAACCATTCCAAAACGGATAGCATAACCTTTCCCCATATTGTCCTTATAACCGTACACTTTTATATTCTTAGACTTGATCGTGCTCGCCTCTTGAAAAGTTCTATCTTTATCTCCGTCTACAACACAAATTATTTCGTAATCATAATCAACCAACCCTTCCATAAGGGTTTCATTTATATTTTGTAAATCACGCTTGATTGTTTTTTCCTGTTTGTAAGCGGGAATTATTACAGAGATAAGTTTTTTGTGCATTTCTTATTTACGGCAGCGTGGTACGGAAAGTATACAAGAAGGCAAATTACCAGTAAAGCCACCGAAAATATCGACATCTGTACTACTTGTAATAAATTATTATGAAAAAGCACAATTAAGACAATTTGTAAAAGGGCTGCCGCGAGAAAGAAACCAGCAACAAAGGTTTTTCCAATCGAGAGATAAAACTGGATAAAAAGCATCGCAAATGCAAGTAGTCCCATAAATAATCCAAACCACCAAAGTATAGATGACCCTTCAAGAAAGCCATTACCTAAAACAGAAAGGAAGATTTTAGGTGTTACTAGATAAAAAAGCACGATAATTCCGGCAATACATCCTGTAAGAAGTAAACTAAGATAAAAAATGCTGTGGTACGACTCACCATGGGAATGCCTCTTGGCAATCAGGGGAAACATTACGTTTATGACAGGAAAAGCCGCAAAAAAGACAATACTCCCTAGTTTTGTTAAACCTGCATATAAACCAGCAGTCTCGGGTGAAAAATAATGCTTTACTAAAAATAAATCCGTTGAATACATCGAAGTCAAAGCAATTCCTTGCAAAAAGGCTGGTATTGAATATTTAAATAAACTGTTTGAATTTGGAGAAAGTGCCTTTTTGTTCAAGAAATATCTGCGTAACGGAAAAAGTCCGACTAAAAACGATAACGCTACCGCAATAGACACCGCCATCATGCCACCTGCAACAGCATATCCTGCAGTAAAAAACACCATTACCAAGATAAGTTTAACCCCAACTTCGGATAACACACCTACAACATACCAGCCGAATTTTAGCATTCCTTGTAATATTGAGCGGGTAATACTAGCAAGTGAGTAGAAAAAAATAACAAAGGCGAGATAATACGTTGCCTGGGACTGAGATAGATTTAAAAAGTCTGAGACAAAACTTGCTGAAATTAAAATAAATATTGCTATTATCAATCCAAATACGGTGCTCCAATTTAGTGCCCATTTTACCAAACCGCTTACTTTTTGTTCATCTCTCTCTGACGCGATAAATTTAACAACGGTCAGACCTAAAGAAATTTGTATCAACGCGAAAATTCCTAAAATATTCATTAAAGCCGCCAAGTCTCCATATTGCGCCTTTCCCAAAACTCGACCTGCGATAATGTGGAAAAGAAACTGGCCGGCATGGTAAACGTTTGTTCCCAACAACATCAAGACACTCCCTGAAAAAAGGGGGTTTGCAATTATTTTCTCTCTAATTAACACCACAGCTCTGTTCAGCAAGATTTGTACACCTCCACGGTCTTATCTCTAGTTTTTTCCCAAGAATATTGTTTAACATTTTTCACGCCTTTTGCGACGAGTCTTTCTTTAAGAGTCTCGTCTTTAATCATTTGTGTAATTTTACGACCAAACTCGTTACTATCTTTTGGATTGTCAACAAAAAGACAAGAACTTTCAGCAATTTCTACTAATGCCTGAGTTCTGGAAGCAACGACGGGTACGCCGCAAGCCTGGGCTTCTAATACTGGAATTCCAAATCCTTCATAGAGAGATGGTTGACAATAAACTGCTGCTAAATTATAGATTTTGACTAAATCTTCGGTTGGAACATAACCAATTCTTAAAATATTCTTATTTCCCCCGTACTTGTTTAAAAACTCAGTAAAACTTCTGTTTTCTATATGATTTAAGTCTATTTCTAAATTCGCCGCCTGTTTCCCTACAACCACTAAAGGAATATCTGCCTTGCAACATGCGTCTGCAAGTATTACTAAATTTTTATTAAAGTTAATATCACCAACATATAGGACAAAACGTTCAGGTAAGCCGAAACGCCTCGTAGCTTCCAGTCGCCAGCTTCCAGTTGCCAGTTTTAGGAATTCTTCACTCGCTGCTAAGTGGATGGGGAATACTTTATTAGGTTGAATATCCAAAAACCTTACAATATCTTTTTTAGAAGTTTCGCTTATTGTAATTACTGCATCAACCTTTTTTAAAGCGTTTTTTTGTTTAAAAAATCTTATTCGACCTTTTATACCAGTCGGATAGCTTTCAGGGTAAAGTAAAGGTATGACATCGAATATAGTAACTATATTTTTCTTTCCAACAACTGGTTTTAAAGTGTTGGTAAATAAATCAAAATAGGGGTGATGAACAATATCTGCCTCATTTATATTCGGCGTCAGTCTCACGTTCTTATCTTGGCGGAGTTGTTCAAAAAGGTTTTTAACATAATAACCGATACCGCGAATAGCGTGGCCACTGTTAAGCGGTTTTGTGTCAAAGTATAAATTAATCATTTAAATATCTCCAATATGCTCTCGGAAACCTTAATGCCGAGAAAAATGAAAACACTATCCCTTGCCATCCGTCCAATACGCCTTTATGTCTCATCTGAGTTAAGAAAAACCAGCCTAATGGCTTAAAAATAAAATAATTAACAAATTGAACCATATTTTTTCTTTCTCCTACTCCTTTGAGCTCATCACGGATCAGGTCGACGTATCTTGAGTTTCTTTGTAAATACCGAGCAAAAGTCGGAGAATCAAGGTGTAATAAAGGGTTTTTTAACCAGCCTACTCGACCATCAATCACAATTTGTTCATGAACGTTTTTCTGAGGGAAATGCGCCTTGTCTCTTTTTACCAAACGTATAACGCCGTCTGGATAAACACCACCATACCTTAAAAATTTACCCAAAAAATAATTTAGCCTGGGAATGAAAAACCCAGCATATTCCCCACTTTCTACACCTATTTTTCCATCCCGCTCTTCAATTAAATTTCTGTGTCTGGCGAACAAACCTTTCCCTGGTAGATTATTTTGATACCCATCTAGCTCTTCTTCAGTTAAGTTAAGTATATTGACAATCTCGTCTGCAAGCGCAGGGGTCACCCTTTCATCAGCGTCCAACTGCAAAACCCACTCATTTTCCGCCCGTCTTAACGCCTTTTCTTTATTAATATGAAAGATTGGAGGGTTAGTGGTTTTTATAACCTTTGCTCCATAAGAATCCGCTATCTCTCTTGTGTTATCTGTGGAAGAACCATCGACAACCACTATCTCGTGAGCAATATTTTTTATAGACTCTAAACACTCTCTCAGGTTCTCTGTCTCGTTATACGTTGCTAAGACTACTGATAATTTACTCCTATGTCCTGTGTGTTGTTGTACTACCATTTAGTTTCCTACCACCTTAAAAGCAATTCTGCCGCTTGGAAAGTATATCGTTTTTAAGACGTTGGCTCCATCCGGTATTTCATTCGGGGCTCCTACGACAATAGCGTTTGGAAACTCTGCTCTTTTTTGATCCCACGGAGTCAGACTAGTAAATCTGTATTTACCGAACGCCCCAACCGTAGAAAAGCCATATTGATCTTTCCCGGTTAATACGTGTTCTTGCTGAAACTTGCGAGGTGGGTATTTAAGATAAAAAAGAGTGAGGATGTAAGGCTGGTCATACCGATCGGTAATCGCTACTTGCTGAAACTTATCATCGTTATCTTTAACGTAAGAGATTAACTCTTTAACTCCATATTGCGACGAATAATCGTAGGTCTTTGCCATGTGTATATAATATTGGTGCAAATAACGGGTAAAATCCCAGACGTAAAAAGTAACAAGTAAGACGTAACAAGTAATACGTAGCTTTTTACTCTTAAACACTTTCCCCAACCACCCCAATACCCCCAAGGCGCCATACGCGCTAATAAGAATCAATGGGATTACCATATTTTGTGCCCGCAGGGCATGAGGGGATTGGAAAGTTAAGGCAGCAGCGGTTGGTGCTATAAGTAACCAAAGCAAGATTGGCTGCCAACTTCCAGTGTTTTTTGCGATCGTTACGAGTCCGGCTGCTAAAAAGATTAGATCCAACATGTACATTTGTCCAAAATCCGGCACTTTATTACGTTGAATTTCATCTCCTGATAAAAATAAAAATTCTCCCCAATAATGTTCTGTATAATTTTTCGCAAATGCTAAACCATAATTTACCAACTTATTGTGGAATACTTTTGTCAAAAGACTGTTTATGTCCCCGTGCTCTCCTCTCTGCTCGTTTATCTGCCAAAATGGACCTGTGTCGGCAAACAGACCAACCCCAGCAGCTCGGGAAACCCCGGCAGGACCAAGAATTTCTAAAAGTAACGGTGTAACAACCAGAAGCGAGATCACACCTGGCAGTACCAGTTGCCCAATTTGTTTCTTAATCTTTTTCCATTCAATTATTAATAATCCTAGTATTAACAAAGGCACAACCACTCTTGCCGCGTGATAAGTATAGAGGGAGCATACAAAAGCTAAACCGGAAACAAAATACCACTTTTTTCCGCCTTTCAAAAACGCAAACAGGCCAAGAGTAATAAAGAATGTTCCGGCGTTAACCTCCCAGCCTCCTCTGGAAAAATGCAAATGCCAAGGGCTATTTGCCAAAAATAGAGCTGATAGTTCGGCAAAACCTTTTTTCTGGGGTAACAACCTCTTTGCTAAACACCAAACCAAGATGACAGTCCCTACGCCAAGTAAAACCCCAGGCAATCTAACCGAGAGCTCAGTCAAACCTAAAACAGCCACAAAGGGTAATACCAAATAAAAATAAAGGCCGGGTTTGAAATCATTAAAAGATTGAAAATGTATTGGCCAAGGGTTTCCATGTTCGTCTTTTCCTGTTTGCAAGAGAGAATAGGCATTGTAGCCAATTGCCGCTTCGTCAGCGTTAAGTGCCGGTAAAGACGTAATACTATTAAGTCTGAGGGCTAAAGCAAGAAGAACGATTATCCCAAAAAATAATTTTTGCATTTTATTTTTGCTAGGCGAATACCGTGGAATTTATTCCACGGATGAAGCCAGCAGAAACAAACTTTTCTCTGAAAAGAGAATACCGAGGGTTTTAACCCTCGGTAGTTTATTTTACTTCAATTAAACGTAAAGCTGTTTTATTGTTTAAATATTTAATTTCTCCTACTAAATTAAATTCTTTTTCGCTGCTAGAGTCCTGCCGGGGGATTTTTATCAGATCCGCCACAAACAGCGTTCTGGACTTTCCTCTGTCCTCTCGCCAGCTTATCTCGCGGAACTGGATATTTTCAAACCCGGAAACAAGCCCAACGTCACCGTATTGGCTTGGCAAGAAAACTTCTTTTGAGATTGCTTGGTATTTTACCGGATCATACTGGTTGTAAAAAAGAAAGAAAATATATGGCTGGGCATAACTTTGTTGGATAACGATGTCTGCGTACTTGGCTTGAAAGGGCTTCAATTTTTCCACTAATTGCTTATACCCGTAATGCCAGTACTCTGAATATTTTTTTGGTGCGTGTACCCAATACTGATCGAGATAATACCCAAAACTAAAAAGATATAAGGCTGCCAATCCTAGCCACAAACCTTTTTGCCACATACGCTTTGCCTGTAAATTTTGTAATAAATAATTACTCCCTAAAGCCAAGATAAAAACTAATGGAATAACCATGTTTAACGAGCGCACAGCATGAATTGAATCTCTCGAAAGGGCGGCGGGTATAGGAGCAAACAAAAGCCATAAAATTACAAACATCACAGCTCTCCGGTCTTTTAAACGTACTAGTGCGATGAGTCCCAGTAATAACATCACCGCGTCTGCAAACAACATAACTCCTGTTTCCGGTACACTATGTCTAGGACTACTCCAATCTCCTTCGAAAAACAGAAATCGTCCTGAATAATGATTCATCCAACGCCCTGCGATACCTCGTAAAAAGTTAAATGGCTCTGTGTGATAAAGAACATACTGTAAAGAATCTTTGGTAACATTCTCTTGTTTGAGAATGTTTTGTATGTATTCTTCAGACCTCGGATATGAAAAAACACTATAAACCTCAAGTCTGCCAGCCTTTCCGAATAAAAGACTAAAAATGACTGGTAAGGCGACAATGACCCCTATTAGAAACGCTATTATTATTTTTTTTCTCGGAAATGAAAAGATTTCTTTTCTAAATGTTAATAAGAGTATTATTAAGACTAAAAATGAAGATAATTTCGCCCCCTGATAAGCCCAAAGAGTTAGGGCAAAAAATAAAGCCGAGAGGTAGATATATTTCGGTTTTTTGGAGACCGCTTGTATGAAAAAGTAGACACCAAAAAGCAAAAGGGTTAAAGAAAAATTTGCTTCCCAAGCGCTGCGGGAAAATTGCAGATGCCATGGAGAAATAGTTAAAAATACCGCACTTAAAAGTGCTACTCTTCTTGAGAAAAGATTTTTACCGATTAAATAAACCAGTAAAACCGCCACGATTCCAGCGACCGCAGAAGCCGCGCGGGTTGAAAATTCGTTTAGACCCAATGTAGCCACAAATGGCACAGTCGCGTAGATATACAAACCGGGTTTCCAGTCTCCAAATGATTTAAAGATAATCGGTAATAACTCGCCGTGTTCATCTCTTGCCGTTTTGAGTATTGAGTACGCATTATAACCCAAAGCTGCTTCGTCGTTAGTTAAATGAGGCGGGTTTGTGCCCAATCCCCAAAGTCTGAGAATCGTCGCTAGCGCGAGAATTAATAATAGTAATTTATGCTTGCTAATTATTTGCAACATCGTTTTCTAATATATCAAATGCCGGTTTGTTATCCAAAAATTTGATTGTTTTAAGTTTTTTCCATCCTGGAGGATATGTATTTGGGCTGGTGATTAACAACGTTTTAGAAGAAATATCGATTGGCTTATCTCGCTCAGTCTTCCAGCCTATATTTTCGTTCTTGGGTATTTCCCAATCGTTAACAAAAATAAATTTATCAAAACCGTCAACCCAGTACCAGCCTGACTGAGTATATCTTACAAGTTTCGGGTCGTTTCTGTATTTATCCGGATCCCAAGGCCAGTAAAAAAGAAAAAACTCGTGTGGTTCACCATATTTCTTAGTCACTATAATTTGATCATACTTACCATAGTTGGTTTTAGCATAACCCACTACTTCTTTATATCCGTACTGCCAGGCCCACGAATAGTTTTTCGTATAATAACCAAAATAATTAACCAGATAGAGCCCTAACAAAATAATTAAGATCATAAAATACACTCCGCTGATATATTTTTTTACAGACTGGGAAAATTTGACTTGAGCGATAAACTGCCAAAATCCAAATGCTGTAATAATCAAAAGTATTGGCAAAAAAGTTATAGACCTTAAAACGTGGGGAGCTTCGCGAGTAAGAGCCGAAGGTACAGGAGCCAAGAGCAGACAACCCAATAGAAATAAATTTGTTTTACTCCTTTCCTTTAACAACAACAGGACTCCAAGATAGAAAAACGGGATATTAACTAGGTACAAGAGACTTGTTCCAGGAATACTAAATTGATAATGTGTTCCACCGTCAATAAACAAAAACTGCGGGTTGAAGTGAGCCAGATAATTTTTTGTAAAATTGAAGCCAAAATAAGTAGCTTTGTTGTAAATAATCCGAGAAGCAAACGACCCTAAGTCACTATTATTTCTTAAATTTTCTATTTGATTTATTGCGCCTGTATCAAGTATGGCAACTAGGCTGTAACGCGCCTGTCCTTCTGGATTTGCCATTTGCCAGACTACTCCACTCAAAAGCAGGAAGAAGATTGCAATTGCCGGAAGGTGTTTTTTAAGTTGCTCGGTTCGCAAACTACCCCTGTATATAAAATATAGACAAATGGCAAGCAGGGGGATAAAAACTCTGTATGAATTATATGTCCACATCGAAAGACCTAAAAGTAAAGCCGGTAAGATGAAATTTGCTTTTGGAGGCCGAAAGAGAAAATAGATCCCTGCTATAAACAATGTCAAAGCTAAGTTAGCTTCTAGACCTGCCCGAGAGAGAAATAACGACCATGGTACAACAGCAACCAGAAATGCCGACACTAAACCAACTTGTTTTGTAAACAGACGGCTAGCCAATAGATAAGTAAAAACGACCGTTAGTACGCCTGCCAAGGCAGATGGCAGTCTTACAGCAAACTCATTAAGCCCAAATAAAGCTTCTGAAATAGCGGTAAGATAAACATTGACTGGAAGTTTGTAATCTCCATAAGCTCTAAAAATTGTCGGCCAAGACACACCCCATTCGTCTTTTCCGGTTTTTAAAATCGAATACGCATTATAACCGTGAGAAATTTCATCCCAATTTAAAGCAGGAGGAAAACTTGAAATTTGAAAAAAACGCAAAACTGCGGCTAAAAGAATAATTCCTACGAGTAAAAATTTAGAATATTTGAGCATATGTGGCTTTTAAAGGATCGATTATTAAAATTGCCGGTTTGCCGCCGGGAAAAAATATAGTTTTCTGTGCAACAATATTCTGTGGAAAATCTTGCGGTTGTCCAACAAATAATACAGAATCCACGCCAGACTCTGTTTTATAGTCAAAGGTTTTGAAGACATATTTACCAAGCTTGTATTCCCCAAGCTGATCGACAAATAATTTTCCTTCCGCTTCATAACGCAACCAGTCGCGAGAAGCGTCCTGTACCATTTTTGGATCCAATTGATTGTAAAAGGCAATATAAATCTGCGGCTCGGAAAATCTCTTGCTAATAATTATTTGGTTATATTCCCCTTCTGTACTTTTAAGATACTCTACTGCCTGTCTCCATCCATAACTCATAAAACGGGAGTTTTGCACAGGAGCGTGATAGAAGTAACTTTCCAAGAAAAACACTAATGAAACTAATAGAGCGACAACGAAACAATTCAATAATTTTTGTGCTTTAATATTCCTGTATTTAGATATCAAACTAAGACAGGCGAGTGTACCAACCGCTGAGATTATTTGAATTGCCGGCATGGCAAGAGCGGCTCTATTGGCAGCATATCCTGGGCCTTTGGCTAATGCCGCAGGGATAAAGGAGATTAAAAGCCAAAAGATTATTAGTTTTCCTGCAAAGCCTGTACCGGATTTGGTGAGAATTATCAAACCCGCAATAAACATCGGTAATTCAATCAAATAAAGTAGGCCAATTCCTGGTGTAAGCCCATAAGTAGATTCACCCGCTCCGTTGGTAAAAAGGAATTGAGGTGAAAGATAAGAAAGATAATTATTAATAAATTGACTTAGGGTATAACTGACTTTATTCGAGAACAACCTTGCCAGCTCATCCTGTAACCCCTGCAGCACAGCTTCATAGCGCCTGTCGGCAACAGCCCCCCAACCCCCAGTAGGACTAAAGATTGCGACGTCGGCTACCCTTGTATTTCCGCCTAAAAAGCTCGTGGAAAGAGCTGTAAATAAAAACAAAGCAAATACTGCAACGGCTAATGTGTGTTTTTTAACAAACCCGATCCACTGATCTCTTGGTATTTTCCAAATAACTAAAAAGAAAAGCAATACTGGGGCAATTACTCTTGCTGAATAATACGAAAACAGGCTCAGACCAAACAGCACCCCTGAAAAAAGCATATATTTTTTTACTTCTACCCCTCTTAAAAAAGCCCAAACAGCCAGAGGTAAGAGCAAAGTCGGCAAATTGGGTTCAAAAGCTCCTCTTGAGAGTGAGATGTGCCAGGGAGAGATAGCAAGAAGAAAAACTGAAAGTAAAGCCAGTTTTTTCTTGTCAAACATTTTCTGCCTGGAAAACAGCTCAACTACCAATAAGTAAACCGCTAGCACACCCGCTGAACCTAAGAGCACTGCAGGCAAACGTACGGCAAATTCATTTAAGCCAAAAATCGCTACACTTGGTACTGTCAAATAGGTATACAAAGGAGCACGATAATCCCCGTATGAACGCGGTGCTAGGGGAAACGTCTGTCCCCACTCATCCTTGCCAGTTTTAAGCAAAGAGTAGGCTGTATAGCCCTGTCCAGCCTCGTCTGGGCTAAAACCAGCTGGATAATCTGCAACCAAAGAAATACGCAACAAAAATGCGAGAGTCATGATGCCCCACAGGAGGAATTTCTGCATACTTAAGTATACCTAAATTGAACTACTTCTTGAAGTTTTTCGACCACATTACAAAGAAAAAGAGATGAGTAATGGCTAAAGCTTGAGTAAACCAAGGAACCAAGAGCTGTCCTTCTAAAGGAGCAAATCCAGGCACCCAAAAAAGGTTGTATAAATTAATAAGATGCACCACTGCAAACCCTAAATAAATCCACAACAAGCCTGGTAAAAAACCGAGCACTAAAGTAGCGGGGATAAAGAAGGGATAGAGATACCTCTCGTGAATTCTGGTCATAAAGAGAAACGAGATTAGGGCTGTGACTGATAGCGCAAAAAAAACTCTCTTTGGTGTAACCTCTTTAGTTAGCCATAAAATAACTAGAGACATTCCAAAACCCGTAGTAACAGCTCCCAAAACTCTAGCGGGAAAGCCAAGGTAAAGAGTTGAATCTAATACTCTCCCGGAGTCAATTAGCCACCAAAAATTAAAAGCATTGGCCGTCAAATACCCTATTTCGCCTGGCAATATCCGTTTTTGATATAAATCCGCCAGCCAAATAAGTAAATCTGCCTGTGGATGAAACCAGACAGAGGCCAAAACAATAACCAGAAGCGAGACTGCTATCGCTTTGACCCATTGACGAACAAGGTGTTTTTGCTTTATAGCTACATAAGCTAGTACCGGGACAAAGATTGCTAATGAACCCTTAAAAAGAAGTGATAGAGTAAACCAAGCCAGAAATTTAGTCAATCTTCGCTCCAACAATGCCAATATTCCCAACAAACCCAACAGATTTACAATACTGTCAGTCTGACCCCAAATACTTGAGTTGTACCAAACAAGAGGATTAAAAAGCCATAGAGAAGAAAGAAGAAACGCTTTCTTGTCTTTCTTAAAGAAGTTATAAATCAAAACTCCGATTACCAAATCGGCAACGAGCGAAGGTAGTTTCACCAATAGTATCATGCCTTTTTGTTCCCAAAACCAAATCAAAGGAGAGGGGAAGATAGGTATATTGCTGTTCAACCACCAAATAGAGGTTTCTATTCCTTGCCATATAAGACGTGTAAATGCAAAAAGAAGTAAAGTTAAAGGGGGTTGATTAGGTGCAGAGTTTGGCCACCCTTCCCCTTCGTAAAAATTTACCAAGCCTCGATCGACGGCTAAAGTCCCCCACGAAATATTGTTATTTAAATCACCGTGATACCCTAAAAACAGTACCCCCAAGCGCAGGATTAAAGCAACAAGAATTACACAGAAGAAGGTGTGTTTTGCCATCAGTTTTTAGTAAAAAGGTAATAAGCAGGTTCTCCTGAGGGAAAGGCTACTGCCTTAAGAAGTTTTAAGTCCCCAGGCTTTCTATCTGGTTCTGTAATTAAATTTATACCCACTTCTTTAGCTGTGGCAACATAGAGAGTTTTGTCGGGCAAACTTTTTGCTAATTCGTAAACACTAGGAGAGTTAGGCGTGCCAAAATAATATTTTCCGACTTTAGTAATCTCTCCAAAATTGGCTACGTTCTCTTTTTCGCTAAACAAACCATCTTGTACCTCCTGTGGCGGGTACTGGCTCCATCCTAAAAAGAAAATGAAAGTCGGCTCTCCTGCCATACTAAAAATAACCTTGTCGTAATCACCTGCTTGAGCTACTGCGGTTTTAATAGCACTTTCAAAACCCGCATGCCACCACCGTTCAGAATCCCATGGATAATGCACCCAATATTGGTGCTGATACCAAAGAAAACTGACAAGATAAAGTCCGATAATGCCGAGACTTAACAACTTCCGCTGGTTTTTCAAAACATCAATTAAACCATAAATTCCGTAAGCTGTTAAAAAAACTAATACGGGTAGGAGGAAAAAAAGCCTTGTGGCGTGCGACCCGCCATCCCGAGTCATAGCCGCCGGAATAGGTGCCAAGACCAACCATAAAAGTAAAAAAATCTTTATTTTGCGATCCAATGGGCGTATTAACAAAAAAACTAAACCTAGCAAGATAAATAGTCCTTCAAACTTATAAAACTCTCCAGCCCCTTGCACCGCATGTCTTGCATTTAAATCTCCATTAATAAATAAAAATTGTGAAGAAAAAGTCTGGAGATAATTTTTTAACATTACCCCTCCCCACCACTGAAATTTATTGTGCACCATACGACTTTCAAGATCTGGTTGGGCTCCAAACTTTATCTCAGGATCGTCCATCTTTGAGTCCCGTAAACGCGAAAAGCCTATTTCAGGAATTGTTGTTGGGTCAGTAAAAACTGAGATATAACCAAAGCGAGCCGTACCGCCTCCAAAGAGCGTACTCCAGGTTATTGGCGCAACGACTAAAATAAAAACGGCCAGCGTCCAAAGCAAGTGTTTTTTACCCACTTTAAATAATTCTTTTCGCCAAATGACAAGAAGCCCTAATACTGTTAACGGAAGAAAGAATTTAGCGGTTGAATAAACCCAAGGAGTTAATCCCAAAAAAAGAGCCGCGAAAGGCAATAATTTCCCTTCTTTCAAACCTTTTAAGAAAAAAAGCAAACCCGCAAGATAAAAGGTTAACATTTGAGTTGCCTCAAATCCGGCTCGTGAGTATTGTAAATGCCAAGGAGAAATCGCAAGCAGCAATCCTGCTAAAGTTGCCAATTTCCAGTTGCCAGTAATTAGTTTGATTAATAAGTAAAAAAGGGAAACCCCTAAAATTCCAAAAATGGCCGCGGGGAGCCTGACCCCTAAAGGTGAAATACCAAACAAGGCAACTGTGGGCACAGCTGAATAGAGATATAATGGGGTTCTCCATTCGGCTAGAGACTGAAAATGTAAGGGCCAGGAGTTTCCTGAATAATCTTTACCAGTTTTTAGTATTGAATATGCATGATAACCCACGTCTAGCTCGTCCCCGAATAAACTAACAGGTACCTGGTCAATTCTCCACAACCGAAGAACTGTAGCGATAACAAGTATTCCAATAAGTAAATAGGTTTTCAGATTTTTTGTTTCCATGTCCGTTTTTCTACACCTAACGACCCAAACTGCTTTATATCAATTATATTAGAAGCGGTATTCAACACGCCATACCAATTATCTTTGTAGATGGGTATTGTTTCGTCCGGCTCCCAAACAGAATAAAATGTTTGGGTTATTGCCTCGCTCGGCATATATCCATAGTTATTTTTACCATACCATAAGAATAAATATTCCCAAGCCTCACTTTTCCACCAAGGCACACTAAAATATTCATAACTAAATGGTTCTCCCGCAGCAGAAGTATAAATATAGTCTAGAACTTTCTTTTGATCTCCCAGGTATGTCCTTTGCGAACGCTGCAAAAAATTGCCCTTGCTTTCGGGTAAAACACTTAAAGAGTGCCACAAATTAGCAAACACCACCAATACCGCTAAAAATGTCCCAAGGTAAAAATATTTACTTTTAGCCAAGAATAAAAAAGCAGCTGCAAAAAGAATGCCTAAAAATGGAGGCAGAGCAATGTAAACATGTCTAATAGGTGTTATTCCCAAAACCGAATAAAATAAAACAGGTAAGACTATAAATCCCGCAACAGCAAGTGTTTGCTTATTTTTAACAGTGGTTAAAACCCAAAACAGAACAGCGCCCAAAATAACAAGAGAAATATTTCTGTTAAAAGGCATAAGATTGTCAGCCGCCTCTGTAAAAAAGACTTCGTAAGCCGCCAGATAGTTCTTCTCTTTGGTCAAATTTCCTGTGTAAGCCAGTAGTTTATTTGCCAATATGTGGTCATTTTTAAAATCAAATACGATATAAGGAGAAAATATAATCAGCAGGGTAACTATAGTAAACAAGACATGCCTTAAGCTGGGAATAATTTTATACAGAAAAATAAAGAATAGTATTGGGAGAACTAAAGTTGAAGCAGTTGCCAGTGATAAGTGAAAAATCAATCCCCAACAGACGGCGGCAAGACTAATAAACCATTTTTCTGACCTAGCTCTCACTAGTGCATAAAAGAGGATTATTGCCAAAAATGGAATTAAATTAGGGTTTGACAACCACCTAGCGTAAATTATCGCTGAGTAAGAAACTGCATAAAAAAAAGATGACAGTAATGCGGTTTGTTCCCCAAAAATCTCCTTGACTGCCCGATAGAGAAAATAAACACCAATTGCGTTCAAAAAAATTAAAAAGTAAGTGATCGCTAACGGATCTCCGCCTGTAAGCGCATGAATTGGGACGAGGAAATAATAATAAAACACCCCATGAAAAACCCCATCTACGTCTGTGTTTGCTCCAATTAGGCGAAGATCCTCAAAATTTATAATTTTGGCAACTGCCAGCATATCACGGCCTTGTTCAAAACCAAAAAAGAGATTTTGAGGAAGCCATAAAACTCTCAAAAATAGTGCTATGGCAAGAACTGTGAGTATTGGTTTCACTTCAGTTTTTGACTCATCCAGATTACAAAGTTAATCAGCCAATGACCAAACAAACCATGATAAATTTTGCTTCCCGGAATAAGCCGTCTCCATTGCTCTCCTGCCACACTCTTGCCAGACACACCTTGATGATGGATAACCAGAGCAGTGGGTAAATAGTAAACTTCAAGATCTGTCTTTTTTACCCTTCTGCAATAATCTAAATCTTCGAAATACATAAAATAGCGTTCATCTAAAAGTCCGACTTTTTGAAGAGTTTGAGGTGTAATTAAAAACGCGGCCATTATCGCCGACTCTATCACTGTGGGTAAAACTACGCGAGGCACATATCTTGAATAGATTTTCTTATTAAACCAAAATTCTGAGATTGCGCGATATAACGTCGGGAGAGGCATTACAGAATCTTGAACAGTGCCATCGCTATTCAAAAGTTTAGGCACAACAACACCAGCATTTTTATGAATTTTGGCAAATTGCAACAATTTTGATACCGTCCCCCCTTTAATTTCTGTATCTGGGTTTAAAAGTAAGATATAATTTCCTTGAGAAATTTTAATTGCTTGGTTATTTGCCCTTGAAAAACCAGGATTATCGGCGTTTTTGATAAGTTTGAAAGAACCTTTAAAATTCGCGCTTTGGTCATTTGAAGCGTTGTCGACAATAATAATTTCACAAACAGGGTTTCTTAAATTGTTGGTAGATTTAACAATCGACTCGACACACTTTTTAAGAAAGTCGCCAGTGTTGTAATTAACAACAACGATTGAGACTTCAATCTTTGAATTTTGCGAAGATTTCTTCATCTGTAACTTTACCGCCTGTGTATTTCGACCTTGAAACAAATACTTGCGGCAATTTAAGTATAGCCCAAAGAAATGGAATCCAATAACCGGGATGAATTAATCTTAAAGGCATATAAATCAAATGTTGAGCCCACATACTCGTGCTTGTAATATTGCACCAGAAAAACAATACCTGATTACGCTGGGCAACCATGTCTTTTTTATTTCCCAAAGAATGTTTACCGACTGTAACCTCGTGTTTGTGTTCAACTTGAGCCTTTGGTTTCCACAAAACTTTCCACCCTCTTTTTTGGGCTCTGTACGACAAGTCTACGTCTTCCCAGTAAAAAGGTTCATAAATTAGATTAAATCCGCCCAACTCTAACCATTTTTCTCGGGAAAACGCCGCACTTCCTCCTGAAGCCCAAAAAGAATCGTGTGTTAGTTCTACTTTTTTTCCAGGAACATGTTCGACTAAACCCAGACTCATAAACCCCCTTGCCCAACTCCATTCTCCTTCATTAAACGAAACGGCAAACACGCTTTCGTCTTGAAAATGCGGCAAAATATGTTTTATTAAATCTTTACTCGGAGAAACGTCTGTATTTAAGAGAATAATCACCTCTCCTGTTGCGGCTTTTACGCCTCGGTTAACCCCTTTTGCAAAACCCTCATTTTCATTATTAATAATAACTTTTACTTGCGGAAATTTATTTTGTAATAATTCCAGGCTTCCATCGGTCGATCCGTTTTCTACCACAATCACTTCATTAGCGCCAATCGCCAGAACCTTAGGCAAGTTCTTTTCCAACAATTGCCTACCTTGCCAATTTGGTATTACGACAGATACGGATAATTGTTTCATTTAACAATCCTTTCTCGTTTCTGTACTACGATTTCTCCAAAATTCACTTCCTCGACAAATTTAGACTTACCCTCTTCCTCGGCAATAGTGTCTGGTAAATAACGCGCCGGGATACCTGCCATTGGTTCAATAATCAAAAAATATAATTTTGTGTCAGAGGAAGTTTTGGCCAGAGCGGCAAGCTGTCCTACCTGATCGTGTCCGTGAAATTCCGGCACATACCCGTATTTTGATAATCCGTACCAATTGTAAAGATAAGTCCAAACGATGTTTATCCAAAGCGGGGAAGTCAAGGTATTAATACTAAACTTCTCGCCGTTGGCTTGTATATACGTGTAATCAATCGCCTGCATTTGTTTAGACAACAACATATCCTTTTGAATTGCAAAAATAGTTTGTCCGTGAGAATTTTCTTTGAGTATCATACTTAAATTACTTAAAACAATAATACCCAAAACAATACCTGCAAGAATTCTTTTCCCGGAAGACCACCAGTTATAGACATGAATTCCAACCAAGATAGAGACAGCTGTTCCGATCCCGACTAAAAGAAATGGCGTACTTGTTCCTCCAACCGTCACAACCGTCAAATGACTCAAAAGCCATGTTGCAAGAAAAGGTTTCCAAGAAATCTCCTTTTTATCCCAAGAAATAAGTGAAATGACTACAAGAGCCAGAACAAATATTCCCCCGTAACCTATATTTCCCGGATATGTTGAATAGGCAAAAACTTTCCCTAGCTGATTTAAAAATAGTACGGCAAAATCTCCCAAGCCTTTTGAAGCTACGAGTGAGTCTTGAGAGGATAACAACTGCAAAATACCTCCTATGCTCTTAAACCCAAACTTAAGTTCGGCGACGATCATCGTCGAAACAGCCAAAAAAGTAAAAGTTAAAAATTTAAAAGTTTCAGTCTTGGTAATTTTTTTACGTGTTGCAAACAACCATACCAAAACTGGAACCGCGTGATATAAAAGAAACACTTCTGCCTGAATGCTAAAACCCAATCCCAACCCAGTCAAAATCGGCGCCCAAGGCTTTTTCTCTTTTATCCATGACCAGAGACCAAAATACACAAGAGCTACTGTCCAAACTCCAATTGTAGGATTTGACAACCAGTTTGCGTATTGTGTTGCTTCAAAAGAAATGGCAAATAAGAATGCCGCAAGTAATCCTGCTCCGGCTTTCTTGGTCATTGAGTAGGTCAAACAAAAAATAATAAAAACTGTTGCTGCGTTAAGCAGTGAAACCCAATATGCGGCGTTTATTGGGTTTTTTCCGATTAAATATGCTGGAACAAGGACATAGTTATAGAGGGCTCCGTGATACAAACCCGGGGTAGACGCAGGAGGACCTAAAGTTTTTAAATCACCTTCAATTATTTGTCTAGTCACTAAAGCATCTCTTGCTTGGTCATAACCAAACGTAAGGGCACCTTGAGGTAAAAATAGAATCCGCAACGAATAAGCGAGTAAAAAAATAAATACCAAACCCGACAGGATCTTTTTTGACATCTCTTTATTATAACTTTGGCTTACCTTTTTTGAAATACAACGCCAAAATTACTAATATAAAAAGCGAGGCGAGTGTAACTTTAATTCCCAGAAAAAATGATTCAGGTTTATAAACAAATCTTATCTCCCATTCTCCTTTGGGTACTTCGACAGCTCTAAACATATGGTCAGCAAGATAAATCTTTATTTCTTCGTTTCCTCTAAACGCTTTCCACCCGGGAAACATCGTATCAGAAACGAATAACAGACCGTCTGTTTTTGTAGTAACTTTTAAAATAGTTTCTAAAGAAGCATATTTTGTAAATTCTACTTTCCAGTCAGATTTTGGTTGTTTAGTAAATTTTATTTCTTCCTCAATTAGTAATTTTTCTTTGTAAGAAAACTTTGGATCTATTAATAACCCTAAATGTTCTTCTTTTGGCAAGGTTTGCCAGTCAAAGAACATTGCAGCTCTGGGCAATGCATTTTTGTTTTTAAGAATAGAGACAGATTTATCCGTAAAAACGTGTTCTAAATATTCATTGCCTTTTTGTTCTTTTAATAAGAAGTTTAAGCTGTCTGTTTTTACCAAAAAATATTCTGTGTTTAAGAGATCAGACAAGGGGGAGGACATGCGATCGATAATCCCAAATCTGTCTTGGGGGGTAACACCAATGTTGTTGCTATTTAATACTGCAATATATTTTGCCGTATTAAGCGGATATATAGGCTCATAACCGCCAGAAAATTCGATTCTATACGGCATCCCCATATTAACGGGCATAATTCCATCAAACCCATTAACTCTGGATGGCTCTTGAAAATTTTCTAAATAATTGGTGATTGGCGTTTCCGGGTAAACTAAATCCGACCTTGTGAAAGGCGTAAATTTCCAACCAAAATAAAAAAGTTCAACAAACATTGCAAGGATCACAACAAACACGCTAATTTTAGAAAGAGACTTAAAATACTTAGCGCACACAAAAGAAACAAAAGCGGCAAGCAACGATAATGAAGGCAATATTAAATTCCGGAGAGAAACTTTGTGTTTCCAAATCTCCTCGCTTGCTCCTCCAAAATAACTTAAAGCCGTGTAAATTCCAAATCCCAACAAAACGGCGCCTGGAAGAATAATAGGTTTAACTAAATTTACCCGTTTACCATTCTTTAACCAATAATCCAACCCATAACCAATAGCTAGGGACACGGCAAGCGCGTAAATTATTAGCACTCTATAGGAAACCATCGCTTTAGATCCCAACAAGCCTGTTTCACTGACAAAAATTGCAAGTGGAGTTGGAAAAGCAAGCAATAGAGAGAAAACAACCAATAAAACCAAAAACTTTATTTCACGAACCTTTTGCCAAAGGTTAAGGCTAATTGTTGCTAGAACAAAGCCTGCTACGCTCATAAACCCAAGGTTGGACATGTAATTTTTATAACCCCAATAATTGGCTGTTGCGTGATTTCCGTAATAATCAGGAGCAAAAAAGGTAATTAATTCCTGCCAAACAAGATAAATCCATTTTGCAGGTATTGATTCCACTCCTCTTTGGGAAGAAAGAATAAGTTCAACAGCTGGAAATAATTGTATTGCAGTTAGTAAAAATCCCAGGACTACAAACAATCCTAACAATATAACTTTTACAAAATACTCCCGTGTTATCCTAAGGTGCCAGATACATAACAAAAATAAAGATAGCAGCATATAGAAAACTAGCTGTGGGTAACCGGAAAAATAATCTAACGCCACGCTAAGCGACAAAAAGACAAGGGAAAGCATCTTTCCTTCCTTAAACCACTTGTCGGCAAGCAGCAGAATTAATGGGATAAATGCTCCTACTAAAACATGGACATTCCAGCTCGACATTAAAATGTTATATCCTGAAAAAGCATAAGCAAGCCCTGCCACAACCGAGCCAAGTCTGCTTATCTTCCAATATCTTGCCAAGAGGTAAGTAAAATATGCAGCAAGAATGTGTTGCGCAATCACTTGCAACGTCCAACCATTGATCATACTAGTAAAAAAATAAACAATATTTGTCGGAGAAAATGGAGCAGATTGAAAATCCGCCAAGAGAGGAACACCGGCCAATAAATAGGGGTTCCAAAGCGGCCAAACACCGGTTTTAATATACGATACAGCGAGTTCCCTCAAGGGAAAGATTAGCGAGATCGTATCAGAAGTAATAGGATTTTTAACCGGAACTCCAGTAGAATATCCCCACTTATAATCTAGCCAAGGTAGATATCCTCCAACCATAACATCACCTGAAATTGGAATTTTACCGAGGAAAACTTGGTAAAAAAACAGACAGGTAACAAGAATAATAAGTAAATGGGGCCAAAAATTACTTAATATACCTAAAAAGGTTTTTTTCAAACTCTTCTTCGCTGAATTTTTTTGCTTTTTCTCTTGCTTTATTGGCAATTTGTTTAAGCCTCCTTTCGTCTATAATTAGTTCTTGTGTTTTAGTTATTAATTCTTCTGTATTTTCCCAGAGCAACCCGTCTTGCCCATCAACGATTATTTCCCCATGCCCGCCTTTCTTAACAACCACAGGAACTGCTCCATGCGTCATCGCTTCAACTACAGTAATTCCAAAATGTTCGACTCTGGCAGGCTCGCTCTGCTCGTCTATACCATACCCAGAGGCAGACCAATAAAGAGAAGCTTTCTCGTAAAACTTTATTACTTCTTTATACGGTAGATTTTCTAAAACATCGATAGGATATCCTTGTGCAGTTTTTTTAAGATTAGAGACAATATCTCCTGCCCCAACGTTACTACCCCCTATAAGCACCAACCGCCAGTTTTTTAAACCCTTTTTGCAAAGATCCTTAAAAACCTCTATCAAAACCTCTTGACCTTTAGCTTGCTGTAGACGGGAGTAACGACCGACATAAATAATTATTTTCTCTTTTTCGACCTTTGTTGTGTTTTTAGACAAACTTACTGGGGGGTAGAGAACAGCACTATTAACACTATATTCTTTATCTATAAAAGATTTCGTATATTGAGAGTTACAAATTATATTATTTACTCTTAATAATTTTAATTTGTTAAAGATAGACTTTCCGCCAACATCTTTAAAAGGGGTTTGAAAGTGAAGAATATTTTTTTTCGCAAACAGTAGAGGGATACTCCCATCAGAAATCCAAAAAATAAGGTCATAACCGGCTCCACGGCTTATATTATCAACAATATTGATTCCGGAAAGATCCATACCCAACCTCTCTTCTAACCATGGCAAGGTCTTCTTGTCTTTCCACTGAAGGTCTACTTTCCACCCGTTTTTTATTAACGCACAAGCAAAGGTTAGGATGTAACGTTCTCCTCCACCTCCGGTGTCTAAATATGGATCGTATACAGCTGCACGCATATAATTTAAATTCTAAACTCTAAATCCTAAATTCTAAACAAATTCCAATTTACCAAAAAGTAAATTTCCAAACATTTGTAATTTATGGTATTTGAATTTGTGATTTGTTTAGATATTAGAAATTAGGATTTCTTACTCTGCTGCATTTCCCAGAGTTTTGCGTATGCTACAAAGCGGCTATATCCTTGATAGATGCAATATATTATCCCTTCTGGTCCATCTAAAAAACCGAGTTTGTTTATTAATCGATACCCTAATTCTTGTCCCACGATTCTGAAGAATCTCCACCAAGCCATAGGCGGGTGATTAGCATCAAACAAAAGCCTAGCTTCGTAGACAGAGTACCTGTTTGTTTTTTCAACCATGTCTGAAAGATTATCCTCTTTTAGGTGAACGAGTGCTTCTTTTAAACTCCCCATTTTCCCTTTAAATTTTGGTTGTTCGTGCACTTCTCCTTCCCAACCAAGAAGCGACTCTTTCTTAATAAGTCTCAGTACACGATCTGGCCACCAGCCGCCGTGTCTTAACCACTTACCAAAAACATAATTTTTTCTTGGAATATCATAAGCTGTAAAAATGTTGGTTTGCACAGCAGTAGAAATTTCTTTTGCTAATTTTGACGAAATACGTTCATCGTGATCAATATAAAACACCCACTCGGCACGGGCAAGCTTTGCGGCTTCACTGCGCCAAGAGGCATAATCCCTACCCCTTGCGCGACTTATTCTACCGCCGAATTTTTTAACAATACTTAAGGTTTCGTCTGTCGACCCTGTATCTAAAACTATAATTTCACCTCCTAAATCTTTTACCGACTTAAGACAGTCTTCTATTTTGTCTCCAGCGTTTTTGACTAAAATAATTACAGAAATTTTCACTTGGAATAACTCCCTCTACCCAAGTTACCTTTGTAAAAATCTATTACCCCTTGCCTCTGCCACGGCCTACCCTGAACTAATAACCTTAGGCTTTCTTTAATAATAGCTATTTTAGCGCGTACCGGAGCGTATTTTATTCCAAACAATAACCTGTTGCGGGTGATGTAATAGTCGTTAAGATTACTTCCAATCCCTGAGCTCTGGGAAACTTTGTGCCAAACTTTTGCCTGAGGAACAAAGATAATTTTCCGACCAAAACGCTGCACTCTTTGTGATAAATCAGCATCCTCAAGATAGAGATAGTATTTTTCGTCAAACAAACCTACGCTTTCGATAGCTTCACGGCGAATCATCATACAGGCGCCAGTCGCAAAATCAATCTCATGAACTTTTTCATACTGCCCTATATCTGTATCATCCACGCCGTAGTTAGAGGCTAAAACATTATCCCAATCTATAACTCCTCCTGCGTACCAAACAACTCTACCCTTTTCTCTTTCCGGGTATTTGCCTTTGTGATACTCGAAACCTGGATAGAAATAAATCATCGGCGAAAGTATCCCTGCGTCTTTATGCTTATCTGCGGCCCCAATCAAATGAGTAATGAGGTTTTTATCCACAATAGTATCGTTATTTAAAGTCAAGACGAAGTCAGCTCCGTTTTCAACCGCTTTTTTAATACCAATATTGTTTCCGGCAGAAAAACCAAGGTTTTCTCCGGTATCAATAACTTCCATTTTCGGATATTTCTTTTTAATGGCTTTGAAGGAATCGTCGGTTGAACCATTATCCACCACAATAATTTTCAGTTGGCAGCCGACAATTGACAGCTGGCCAACTGATTTTAGACACTCGAGAGTATCTTTTTTCCCATTCCAATTAAGAATAACAATTGCTATTTCTCTCATCTGAGAAGTTTGCGGAGGGCACGCCCTACAACTCCGGGATGTCTGAACTTTTTAGCAACTAACCAATGGTCAATTTGCGCTTCTGCCTCGGTTACCACATTTTCTATATCTGGCTCTTTTATCTCTTCCTCCCTAAACTTTTCTTTCTCCCATACTTTAATGTAAATAACAGCTTCGGAGAGTGCCTGCAATAGAGCCAGAGCTATGCCATGCACATTATCTTTATAACCTTCTCCTACAAAATATCTACTTAAAAATTCTCCTACCGGCTTTTTGACCAGATCTTGCCAGTCGAATTTGTAACCTTCACCAATAAGTGCTTTAGCCTGAATATCTGTATATCTATCCATGCGGACAATGTATTGAGAAACAGAGTTGTAATTGTGGTGGACAATTGCGTAATCTAGTTTTGCCTCAAGATCAAGTCCCTTACCTTGAGTCACAGGCACCGAATGAATAATTTCATTCCAAACAACTTTTCCTTTTTTAAAAAAACGGATATTATAGTCAGGCCACCACCGGGAATATTCGAGCCAGCGGCCAAAAACGATGTTTTTTCTCGGAAGCCGGTAATAATCAGCTTTACCTGTTTTTACTAATTGTTTTAATTTCTTGACTAGCGAAGGTGGAGTTTCTTCGTCAGCATCTAATATTAAAATCCATTCTCCGGTTGCCTTGGAAATTGCATAATTTCTGGCTGGTTCAACATATCCTGTTTGCTTGTGTTTAAAGACTTTAGCACCCGCCTTTTTAGCAATTTCAACTGTTTTGTCGATTGATTCCATGTCCGTCACCACAATCTCGTCTGCCAAACCTTTTACCGAAGCTAGACAGCGAGGCAGATTTTTCTCCTCGTTACGTGTATTAATTACAACAGATATAGCCATCCTATCTTGTAAATTGTAGCACTAACCAAGGCTACTTCGCCAGAAGCCCTGATTTATTAATTTTGTAGATATCCACTTCACTGTTTTCGAAAATTCGCAATACTCCAATCTGAGTCTCTCCTAAAATTGCCCTTTGTGGCTTAACCCAATAAATATAGCGAATGTCGTTCTCTTCTAAAAAACCTCTCACCTCATCTTGATTTAGATTTCCAAGCCAATCTAACACTTTTTTGCGTCGATCCTTCCAGTTGTAGTCAGTAATATCCATATTGACTTCATCTTCTAAATAAATAGGTTGGGCAGAAAACGCCGCAACATAAGCTGTTGATTCGTAAAGATATAAAGGCCTAGGCGGGTTGGCAATCGCTTTTTCGGCAGCAGTTCTGTCAAACGGATAGGTCAAGACAACACCTTTGGGCTGGCTTTTTAAAAACTTTAGGGCATCAAGCTCTGCTGTTGAAATTTTGGCAGGAGGCCTGGCGGGAAGGTAATGGTACCACAAGGTCGAAAAACTCGTGGGGATGGTTAATAAAACGAGTATTGTTCCCCAAACAACTCTGTTCTTGTTTTTTTCTAACCACTGACCTGCCACAATACCCGCAAGAATGCTGGAGAAAAAGAGTGAGTAATAAGTAAATTGGATCGTGTTCCACGGCGTCCCTTTTTGTAAGAAAAACATCGGAATTAGTACCCCTCCGACAATCACACTGGCTGAGAAAGTCTCTACCACTCCCAAACCCCTCCAGTCCCTAATCCATCTAAACACCAAGATCTCCTTAATACCCCTAGTTCCTAAATTCCCAAACCAAAAAATAACAAATGCGATAGTATATGCAGGAATTGCTTTTACAAAATTCCCTCCGGATTTATACGCCATCATCGCGTCAAAATAACGCTGCCAGCCGAAGCGGTCTGATAAAGCCATCATTGTTTCCAAAAACCAAAAAGGCTGATAAACCAACAGATTTCCCTCAGTTCTGGTAAAAAGCTTAAAGGCGATAAAGGAAATTGCGCCCGAAGCAACAGATGCAATAAGATAGGTAAAGTTTTTATCTCTTATTACTCTCAATACACCCAAAAAAACCAACCCGCCCAGCGCCAAAATTCCTGCGTAAACTTTAATTTCTATAACTAAGCCGAAAAACAAAACCACTACAAGTAAATATTTCCAATTTTTTGTTTTTTCGTATCTTACTAACGCGATAATTCCAGCCAATAAAACAATTAGGGACGCCGCAAAGGGAGGGTTTAACAAGGTTGAAACCGCAGATTGAGCCCAAAACATAGATTCTCCCCCGATCTGTCCATCCCTAAACAGAGTAACCAGCCAGCCAAAACTGCCAGAAAAATAAACAAAAAACAACGACCACAAAGCTTGTACTTTTGAATTTGTAAAATCTAGAACGAGTTTGTAAGATAACCAGCCAATTAGCAAAGCGAAAATTGGAGGAAGTATTTGAAAATAAAGATTAAGCGTCGAAATACCAGTCATTTGATGTAAAAAAGCGACAAATAAATCAAAGCCCAGGTGATAATTTTTAAATGCTTCGCCGGAAAAGACCGGCATGTCGAGAAAATTTAAATTATTGGCAGCAAGAAGATGGTTAATTAAGGCCAAATGCCAAATTCCATCATGTCCGTTTGGACCCCAAAACCCTATGCCATAGGAAAAAAGCCAGCCGCTTTTGACCATGGTTAGACTCCACGAAATAGTCCCCAAGGCAATAAGGAGTAAAAGCAAGTTACTTTTTAATAAGCGCATAAAGAATCCTTCTTACGTCTTTTAATAAAGTTTGCCCCACAAGCAGTAATACTCCTAAAATATAAACTAACCCTCCAAAAACAAGAAGTATAAATATCCACTGCAAACTTGGCGGCATCATATCACGAACTACAAATAAAATTGTTCCCATCCCAAAGGACGCAACTAAAGGTTTTAATACAGGTGTTCCAAGGGAAAATAAAACATATTTCCTGACAACAAAAATTGCAATGACAGAGGAGGATGAAACTAAAGCGTAGCCTACTGCCGCTCCGTTTACACCGTAATGGATTGCCAAAAATGGAATTAAACCCCAGCTTAATACTGTCCACATAATCATTAAATAAAAGGTGATTTTTATCTTTCCGATTGCGTTTAAAGCATTGGTTAAAGGTGTCGTTACAGCCGCAAAAAGAGCACTTGTCCCGAACATGCTCAAGGCAAAAAGAGCAGGCTGCCATTTTGCATACCTGGGAACAATCTCGATAATTACCGGGGCAAGGATTGCCAACCCAATAACTGCGGGAAAAACTAGAAAGCAGACAAAAAATACTGCACGAGAAACTGCATTTGCCAGCTCATCACTCTTGTCTTGTATACGCGAAAAGGCAGGAAAGGTAACTTTTATTACCTGATCCATAAAAAAGCGTAACGGCGCCTGTCCCCACTTCTGTCCCCACATTAAAAGACCAACACCAGAGTCTCCAAGTATTCTTCCCAGTATTAATATAAGACCATCATCTTTAAGCATTGCTAAAAAGGTGTTGGTTTGATATGGAACCCCAAACCGCAGCA